>Ga0209645_1001191_pt1 | contig 13125 bp, 13 predicted proteins | sample ETNvirenome_6_30_FD_184070 | JGI IMG/M metagenome (GOLD analysis project Ga0209645, IMG submission 184070) | Marine viral communities from the Pacific Ocean - ETNP_6_30 (SPAdes) (version 2) | ecosystem: Environmental > Aquatic > Marine > Oceanic | place: Pacific Ocean | collected 2013-06-19
TTTTAGTTCATCTCTTGTTGCATTAAAACACTTTTCCATATCCCATTCTGTTATCACATCAACACCAGGTTTTAACCATTGTGGTCTTTCTCGTTTTACTACTTCATACAAATCACCAGAGAAATCTCTGAGAACTCCATCAACATCTATACCTATTTTTTTAATGTCCGACATATTACTGCCTCCCAATCATTATATTTCATTGTTCCATGTTGTGTTCCAGCTGGATAACCGATACCTTGTACTATTTCCATGTGTCCAAACCAACAAACTTCATCTACCGCTTGTTTTACACCTTCAAACTTTTCATTTCCATAATCTTCTATAATGATGTATTTTTCTTGTTTGGGTCTTAGTTCAAGAGAATTAGCTAAATCTGTTTTTACTTTTTCATACTCTCGTAGACAATCAATAAAAATAACTTCTATACCTCTAAATAGTTCTTCAATCTCGTCATTCCAAAAACCAGCTATGTTTCTTCCTGGCCATGGTCTACCACCATAAGAATCATTTACAAAGTATATTATACTTTTATCTTCTTCTTGATTAGGAATCCAATCACTACCTTTGTCATTTATGTTCATAGTAATCACTTTATCAAATACATGAGACATTAATTTAGTAGTGTGTCCTCTATGAGTACCAATTTCCAACGCTTTAACACCCCTAAATTTACTATCAGAAAAGAAATTATACAAGTCTTTTTTAAACTTTTTTGATGTTGTGTTTGGATAATCTTTTTTATCAGGTATATCTTTTAGTATTTCTTCTATACTAATCATCCCAACTTACCTCCCAATCTTTAAACTCTGCGGCTATACAATCAACCTTGTAATCTTTTCTACCACCATCTTCAAGTTGGTCTTGTATGATATTTTTAGCAGTATTTCTAATACCATTTAGTCCATGAGTCAACCCAAGATTACCATCCCCTTCACCAGCTCTGTATTTTGTTTCATTGTGCCATATGTGTAGATTCATCTGAGCTAATACTACAATTGCTCTTATCATCTCACCACTTGGTTTTTCCCAATTTAGTAGTTCATTCAAATCATGAACTATATCTTTTATCTCTTTAGCATATTCTTCTTTGTGTTCTGGTATAAAAACCTCTTTTAACTGAACAATGGATAATCTATCTATCAACTCAGCTATTGTTGGTAAGTATTTTCTAGCCATCTATTTCTATCCTATCTTTGAATGGTTGTTGGTTATCACCAAGTATTGTTAAATTATGTTCACAAATATTATGGTTGTTCATCCATTTGTTGTTAGACTTTCTTTTCTCTTTGTTAGTTTTCATCTCCTTTTCTCCTTGTACATACTCTCTTTTCTTTGGATGGTTTCTATTGTGTACTTTCAGTATGTTTTTTACTATGAATTGTCTAAAGTTTTTACCCATCATTCTCATAGTCAAGTTCTGAAACGCTGTATCTTCACCACAAGCCCAAACACCAGGTGGTACATTACAACCATTAAGAACTAAGTCTGATGATATAACTAAACCACTACCATCGAATCTTGGATAATCTATAACTCTAACATCCATGTCTTCTGACATATTGTTTATCTTATCCATTTCCGAACTATCCATAGAATACCAAATACTTGATGGGTCATCTTTCCATTTTTCTGGTTCATGCATTTCGTGGTATTCTCTATCTTTTACAAAAGGATGTTCTAACACTTCCCAACTTTTATCCCACATCTTTCTGATACCAAATGTTAACACATACTTGTTTATACCTTGTTCTCTAGCATACTTATCAACATTTTCAAGAACTACAAATTGTTCTCTTGGCATCAAACAATCACTTTCACCCCATATCAGTAAATCTCGGTCAACACAATAATTGGAATTAAATTGTCTTCTATAATCACCAATGAAATATGGTCTTTCATCATCATCATATATAAAGTATTCTACATTAGCTCCTTGTTGTCTCATATCATCAACATAATTTTCGAACCTTTGTATGAGAAGTTTTTTACTTGTTTGTTCAGTATCTATCTTCTCAAAGTATTGTGATATATTAAAACAAAAGTCAATGGTAATATTCTCTTTGTTTTCTATTGGTTCTATAGAAGCTAGTACACTATCCATGTAATCTGGAACCATGTCTATTTCATAGAACATCACGTGACATCCTATAGCATATGTGTTAGTTATTTTCATAAACTTCTTCTGCCCATTTATTACACCAATAAATTACGTAATCAATGTCCTCTTCAACCATTCTATTATGAACTGGTAGAGATACTAACTTCAACCATTCCGTATCTGCTACTGGATATTCTCTATTTTGTTCCAATGGTGTATACTTATGAAGTGGTTTGAAATGTACTGATGTGTGTACCTTTTTGTCTGCTAGGTAATCAATCAAATCATCTCTCGTAAGTCCATTTTTAGGTGTAATCCTTGGACAATAATATTGTACGGTTTCTGAATGTGGTGGTCTTTCAAATATAGGATTTAGTTCTTCGTTATATCTTTTTTGTACGTGTCTACGAAACTCTAAATTAGATGGTAACTTTTTCATCTGTTCCAAACAAATAGCGGCCATTATATCAATCATGTAATATTTGTAACCAAGTATGTCTACTTGATAATCCCAAGCATAACCTGGTTTACCACTAGCACCTTGTGACCTACTCCAAGTAGAAGAAACACCAAACCAAGTCATTTCTCTACACTTTTCAATCAACTCTTTATCGTTACTTGTTATCATTCCACCATCACCACATGGCATTGTCTTGACTGCTTGAAATGACCAAACGGCTACATCACCACCTTGACCAGCTCCTGGTGTCCAACAACTATGTGCACAATCTTCAAGAATAAATCCACCAAAAACTTTTCTCAATGCTTCGTAATCGGCTGGAACACCAGCTTCATTTACTGCTATCATAACTTCACTATTAGGTTTCTTATACTTTTCAACATCTTCTGGGTCTATACACAAGGTGTCTCTTTTAACATCAACTATATTTGATGTATAGTCATTCCACAACGGAATCATTGCTGTAGCTATAAAAGATATTGTTGGATTGATAACATCAATACCTTTAAATCCCATAGCTTTCATAACCAAATCTTGACCATGAGATGCACTTGTAACAGCTACTGCATATTTATGACCAACCATTTTAGCGAATTTCTCTTCAAACTCTGCTACTTTAGGGCCTTTACCCCACCATCCACTCTCTATTACTTGAGTAAGAGCTTCTATCTCTTCCTTTCCACCTTTGGGGCCTAAGACTGGTAACATTGTATCTCTAATTTCCATTACTTTCCTCCGAAAATACTTCTACCATTAAAACATTATTATCATTTATCATTATATAACGACCATCTTTACATTTAAATTTGGTAAATTGTCCTTGTTCTATTGACAATGTATCTATCCCATGTATGGTCTTTCTATAACCTTCTTTAAAATGAATTATTTGTGTAACATATCTACCTTCGTGTGCAACTGAAGATAGTAAATTCTTTTTACTCATATTCCCTCATTGGATGCATTTCTGAAACTTCTCCACGTTGACATTCATATATGTATTTTGAATCAACGTATGTACCACTTAAATAAGTTATCTTATCAGTACCAAATACAACATTCATTTTATAACACACTAATGCTGGAAATAAATTACCAAAAGAACCTAAACCTTTTGTACCTCTATAATGTGGTTCATCATTAGGACACCACTCATCGGCTTTAGTTAGTGGTGGAACATAAGCTTCTTGTCTTGGTTCAAAACCACCCATCTCTTTTACACTACCAGCAGTCATACAAATAAAAGATGGTCTAACTTTAGCTATAGGTCTTTGTTTATCAAACATATGTTGATTTTCTTCTTTGACATAATCTTTGAAATAAGCTCCATCAAACTGCTCTGTTATACCAATCTCTGTTTTTTTGAATGGGTCAAAATTATCACCATAGTCTCTACCATTACCAATAACTTTATAACCACTTGCTAAAGCTTCAACACAAATCTGTATGAACTCAAAATCTTTTATGATTAAATCATCGTGTAAAAAGAAACAAACTACTTCCTCATCTAAATCAAGAAAGTCTACGGCTTGGTCAAAAGCTCCACACTCTTCACCACCATTAAAAAATACTTTATAATCAAATCTACCCTTGATTAATTCTGGTGGCTCTCTATGACAAGACCAAAAGACATTAACGTCTTCATTCATCTCTTTTAAATCATATAGAGCTTGTATTGTATTTTCTTGATTGAAATGCCATCCTGTAACTATAAATTGTATTTTCATAAGATAACCTTTATTATAAGTATATTCTGATATTACTAAACATTCAACTTTTCTTCACACAATCTAATATTTTGTTTAACATTTTCTTGGTCAACACCCATTGGATTCTCTAATAACTTATTAGCATAATCAATACCCTCTTGATATTTTCCAGCGTAATAACAATTAACTATGTGACAATCGTATGGTTTAAATGATTTGTCTGGATAAGTTTCAAAATGTAGTATGTAACTTCTGTTTGGGAATGGGAACTTATTTTTAACCATTATTTTAGACCAACGATAAGATATGTCATGTTCACCAGTATTGTAATAGTGTTGAACTATTTCCCATAAAGTTTCATTTCTGTCTGGACAATAATGGTAAGCTTTAACAAACCACTTCATAGCTTCATCCCAATCTTCTTTATCTTGGTAAGTCAATCCAAGTAGATAAGAACAATAGAAGTTAAGTTCGGCGTGTTCTGATTTTTCCATAAATTTTTTGAAATACCAAATCATACGTTCTTGGTAATGTTCATTTTGTTTTTCACCATATGGTAATTTATCACCAAAACTCCTACCAATCGAATCAAAATAAGATTTACCAATATGATACAAATGATACAAATCATCTGGACTTTCTAACATTTGTTTTTCTAACTCTAAGGCATCTTTGATAAATTTATAGTCTTCTGTCCAAGTATCTCCACCAGGTAGTAATACGTGTCTGAAAGATTCTGGTAAATTATCATAGTATGGTTGTTGATTATCACAATGTATAGTTTCATGTCTTTTATCTAATGCGAAATACCAATCTAATTTTGTACTCCACAACCAAGTTCTACTATATCTTACATTACCAGAAAATGTTGGTACATTCCAAGCATCAGCTCTTTTCATTATGTTCCAATCAAAATCATCATCTACTTCTAATATCTCATCTGCATCCATTCTCAGTATAAAGTCACACCCATGATTTACTGATAAACATTTTTGTAATGTATCATTTCTATTCCAACCTGGATACTTCCATTCTGTTTCATAAACAAGTCCAGGTATACCAGTTTCTTTAGCCCATCTTTCGACTTTATTTTTTGTATCATCACTACCATTACATTGAATAACAAAATAATCAATGTATGGTGTTACCGAATCCAACATTCTTCTGATGACCTTTGTTTCGTTACCAAACATACAATTCATTACTATTTTTACATCTTTAGGTACTTTGTTTACATCAATAACTTCTATCTCTTCACCAACACGAGAAATATAATTTACGTAACCCTCTTCGTCACCATATTTTGGGGATAATTCGGTGGTGTCCTCATCATAATCTGGGTTAGCACCAAAGTAAAAGTTGATGTTGCTGCATCCCGTATCATCATTCCAAGTCCAGTCTTTAACTCCAAGCTCTTCAAACCTATCTTTAATCTTTTTATCATAATGCTCTTGCATTAATCTAACGTGTCTTTGAACGTCATAAGCTCTTCTACCAGGTTTCTCACCAAAACTATCTTTTGGTTTTATTGAACAATCTAATTGTACATAATGAAATTTTGGTATATGAATCATTTTTGTTTCTAAAAAGGTTCTAACTATTATATCATAATCATCTGTAGCACAATAATGTGGATTATGTCCACCTATTTTCATGTAAACATCTTTTCTCCAAGCTTTAGGATGGTTTAGACTACTCCACAATTTTCTGATTGATAATGGATTTACATTTGGTGCTCCATGTACCCACACACCATCAACATCATATCGTTTACCATAACCAAATCCCCATCCTTCTCCATAATCCTTATATTCACCAGTCTCTTCTACTTGTTCTACCCAATCAGAGAATGCAAATCCAGCGTCTGGAAACTCATTGAAAGCATATATGTAATCTTCAAGACACTTTGGAAGTAACATATCATCATCGTCTAACTCAAGAATATACTCTCCATGACAATTAGAGGCGGCTACAAATTTATTATGACCTATACTTGAAGTCTTATGTTTTTTGTAACTACGATATAATCTAACTCTAAAATCTTTATCTGCTATATCTGTTAATATATCCCACGTTTCATTGTCTGTCGAATCATCATATATTACCCATTCCCAATTTGTGTATGTTTGTTCTTTTAGTGAGTTGTACGCATTAAATATATTAGTCTTTATGTTGTAAGTTGATGTAAATACTGATATTAACTTATCTTTTGTAACATTTGAACTTACCTTTATATAGTGTTTAGCTAAAATATTCCCCATCTCTTCAGTAACTTCATTGAAGTGTAAACACTTCTCTCTCCAATACCTTGGTAACTTTTTTACGTTTTCAAAATTATCTTCTGAACCAACACAACATATAACATCTGGATTTTCTTTTGTTATAATCTCATCAACTTTAGAATCATCAAGATTACAAATAGTATCTATCATATTCATTTCACCATAACGATGATTTGTTATCGTTTTTAACTCCAATTCTTCTAAACCAAATACAGCTACTGTAATTATTCTATCATTTAATTTAGTTTCATCGTAAGTATAAACGATACCTCTATGTTCAAACTCTGCCATTATATAAACTCCAATCTACTTATACCAATTCCAAGTTCCCCCTTTAATGAATACAATAAGTAATCATCGTAAATACACGGGTCTCTAAGTTCTTTTACAGCTCCACCACTATAAACAGTAGATGAACCTGGTTTAGATTTTGTCAATGGTAAATTACCACCTTCCCATTCTTCTGTTGGTTTTATGAGAACTTCAACTCTTTTTGGCTCCCACGTGTCTAAATCAAGTTCTAAAACTTTAATTGATTCTGGTGTATCTCCAATTGTGGTGTAAAATAAAAATAAAATATTTTCCTTGACAAGACAAGCTGTATGTCGTATATTTGGTAGTAAGTTAAACATTGGTTTAAATTCACCTTCCCAACTATCAGATTCATAGACTATACCATCAATGTTTTTGTTTTTAGCTATAGAATAAAACTTGTCTTTGTATTTAAATACTCTGAAATAAAACTCACCTAATACTTTACTATCCGTTTCAAAATTTATACCATCATTTGACCAACTGATAAATGATTTTTGTCCACCTTCTATGTCTCCATGATAATACATAATTATTCTTTTTGACTCTTCATCAATGTGTACGTCTGGACTAGCGATATGTGATATACAATTTGTTTGGTCTTTTTGTAATGTACCTGGATGATGTACTTTGTATGGCCCTTCTACATTATCAGAATAAGCTAGTCTTATATACTGACCACCATGATGTCCAAAATATAGATAGTATTTACCAAGTGGATTTTCTACCCAATCTGGAACTTTGATTAGTGATGGGCCATTTATATTGTTTCCTTGGTTAAGTTCCATCATGTGTGGTTCTATAATTGGATGTAGTTTTTTAACATTAAATCTAGCATTAAATGTATAACCATGATATTGTATATCTTCACTAAAGAAATTTGTAATTCTCTCTATGGTATCTTCGTCCTTGTAAAATGTACTATAATGTTTTTTCTTTCTAAAACCACTTTTTTTATTAGACAACGGAATAATTGGTAGATTTAATTTGTTACAAATGTATTCATAATCTTCTTGTAAGTTTTCATACCTACCAACAAAGTCAAGTTGATTTTTACCATCTCCAAGATAGATGTAAGGTTTATCTGTGATTTCCATATCACCTTTTGTCCACTCGGTAAAATCTTCTACTGAAGTATCTTTACCTCTTTTATTCCAATGGTAACGTGATACAGCTATATCATATGGATTTCTAACGAAACCAAATTTAAAATAACTCAACCAAGTATCCCATCCATAGTTATCAATAAACCAACTATGTGTTTCACGTAATGGTGGATGTGGGTGGTTGGTAAAAAACTTATCCATATTTAGACCAGTAGAATGTGTCTCGTCATCTATACCATCTTGATACTGACCAGTTATAATATCATCTTCACCACAATGTTTTGCTAAAGTGACTTGGATACTTGAACCAGCAGTCTTCTTACTTTTAAAGAAAATAAACTTGTGTTTATGTGAGATAATCATACTAAAATTTATGTTCTAACTTATATACAAATTTGTTACCAACTTTTGTTTCTTCAAACCCAAGTGATTTACATAGATTTCTTGAACCATCGTTATAATCATGTGTTCTAGCAAAATGAAAAATATTTCTATTTGGCCAATAAGTGTCCGTTCTTGTCATAGTTTTAAAATCAACATGATGTGTCATTGGACGACCTTCCTTGTCAAAGAAAGAATTAACTTGTGTTAAAAAATCCATACTCATTTTCAAGAACTTTTTAGCTATACCCATCTTCTGATAATCTTTTCTTACAACATAATTGTGTATAAAGGATACGGTATTATCGTATTCACAACTCCCATTATTGATTTCATCAAAAAGTGAAAGACTAATACCTATAGCTTTGTAACTAGCTAAAAATGCGGCTATAACTTGATTGTCTTTCTTAGATACTAAAAATATTGGTGGTGAAAATCCATCCTCTTGTTGTGACATCTGTGCGGCATATTCTTCCTCACTAAGAGCTTGTCTATCTGGTTTCCAAGTTTCAAGTTCTTCGTCAAGTGACGATAAAAATTGCATCCACATACCAGTACTTATTTGATTTGTCATTACGTATGGTGAATCTGAAAAATACAACTTTGTTTTTTCTAACCAATACCAAGTCTTGTAAGAGTTACTATTTTTTGGTATTGCATTAAAGTGATAAACCCAACCCAACTCTGTAAACAACATATCATCTCTCAATATTTCTTTTCTATGTAAATCTTGCATATTCCATTTATAAGGTAGTAACTTCAAATCAACATTGTTTTTTTGTACAAAGAAGTTTATCATTGGTTGGTCTGTACCAACACCATAATTTTTTTGAATACCACTTACGAGCTCTTGGTTTGTCAAGTAAAATTCAAGTATATCTTTGAACAAAGTTTTATGTTCCTTGTTTACAACCATTACACCAGAATTGAAATACTCAGACCAATCAAACATATAACCTTCAAATACGTGTTTAGAGTAAGTTTCCATACTCCTCATTACCCAATCATAACTACCATCATTATGTACGGCACAAAATTTATTATCTGTTTCTTCAAATATATTTGGAGCATCTGGGTGTATGTATGTATCAGAATCAACTATTAAAACTTGGTCATATTCTATACCACTATTTTCTAACAAATCAAATACGAGTAATTTGTGCCAATTTGGATTCATGACTTTTTTGTCATAAACCCATTGGTCTAATATAAAAACTTCACAATCATTCTTTTTTGCCCATACTTTCCAACTATCTATTGATACTTGGTATGGTTTACATCTTCTTGGATTATCTGGGTTTTCTATATTAACTGTAAATACAATATTAGACATACTTTGCTCCAAATCGTTCCCAAGTTATTCTCATTAGTTCTATTCTGTCTTGTACACTTATACCAGTAAAGTGCCATATGTTACCATACTTCACAAAAAATGGTGTTGGGTCTTCGTGTATTTGCCAGTTTCCTCGTAACATCTCTTTTTTATGCATTGAAAATAAATTCCATGTTGGTGGTAACAACTTTGGTGTTATATTATTTTTGACCAAATGATAGTTTAAAATTGTTTGTTCTTTACCACCACCTTTATTCCAATTGTCAAGTTCTTCTTGATTGTCAAAATAAAAATCTAATATCTCTTTGAATATATGTAAATGTTTTTTATGAAAGAATAAAACTCCGGCATTGATATACTGATAGTAATCAATCTCTAAGTTTGGAAAGAACTTACCATACGCTTTTATACTATCGTACATCCACGTCATATTAGCAATATCATTCACTCCACAAAAATCTTCATCGAACAAATCAAATGGATTAGGTGAATCCCATTTCACCATTGTATCTGAATCTACAAGACCTATTTTATCGTAACCTTCGGCTCTTTCATAGATTAGTTCTTTGTTCCAAATAGGTTTACCAAATCTTTCATCATGTTCGGTGATAACTTGTAAGTCTACGTTGTTTTTCTCACACCAATATTTCCAAGTGTTTAAACAATACTGACTATAACTACTATTTTTATATGTTGAACTTGGATGGTCTATTGTAACTATGTAAATTAAATTTTTACCCATCTCTCCTCACTAATAAGTCTCTACTAAAATTATCCATATAGAATTTGTTTTGTTGTTCTTGTTTTTCTTTTGTCTTTGGATGATACAAACTCAACTCCTCTTGTGGTGGTAAATGAGCATATGTTTTAGCACCAGTAATCAACTCGTGTAATGGTCTTACCCATTTTATATCTTCATGATTACGAAATACTCTAGCTTGATAGTCTGGATAATTTACCCATCCTTGTTCTGTAACTCTCCAACCCCATTTCTGTACATCTTGTTCTGTAAAACCATCAACAGTATTTACTCGTGGTATCCATATCAAATCTACGTCATTAATATCTAATATTGTTTTTAATTGTAGTAATAATATTTCATGTGGATACTCATCTGCATCAATGTGGAAAATATAGTCACCAGTTGAATTTTCAATAACCGAGTTTTTATGAGCTGCAAAATCACCATCAAGTTTTCGTTGGTACACTTTTATCATCTTAGTGTCGGCATATTGTTGAGTCCAAGATTGTAAAACCATCTCAACCGCATCATCTTTCCCATCAACACAGATTACTATCTCGTCTTCTGGGTCTGTCTTATGTACTAATATTTCTAATAACCTATTTAACTCATCGGATTCATTATGAACCGTGATACCATAACTAATTTTCAAGTTAATTTTCCTTGTGCTTTTCTTCTTAATAATTTTTCTCTTTCGACACCGAGTTTGTCAAGTCTTACTCTCAACTTGGTTTGTTGGTCTTCAGTTATCTCTCCCATCATTTCACGTTCTATCTCATCTACCTCTTCTTCGACTTCATTTAACCTATCAAGTATTGTAACTCTTGGTGGTAATTCGTTTGGATTAAAGATAGTACCATAATCAAAATCAACCAAATTTATTTCTTTGTAATTTTTTAAGGTATATGTTTTCCATACACCTTGTACTTCTTGAATAAAGTCTCTGATAAACTTATTAAAAGCTATCGAACCATCTCTTATACCTTCTCCGAATTTAACTCTATGATAAGTAAACTCACCAGTATTGGTAAATTCAAGTCCACCAACTTTCTTAATCAATCTTTTTAAAACTTGTGGATATAGTAAATCTAAATCGAACACGTACAATTTTCTCTCATTTATAGCACCTCTGAAAGGCACCCAATCTAACACTAAAGAAACCTTGTATTTTATCTGTCCACTTCTTGCAGATTTGTACTTTCCTATAATCATGTCACCTCTACGAATCATATTTCTTCGTATTAGTTCACGTTTTAGAAATTTTGTTCTATACGATGCCGCTAGCCCCACTATTAGTCTCCAAGTTTTGTTTTACAAGACCCATATCTGTACAAGCATCAAGAAACTCAAATTGACCGAATCTCTTAGCTCCTTCAGTATCTAATCGTGATTCATAGAACTCACCATCTTTACCTGGTACAGGATAATTTTTTCTATCTTCCTCTGGTATAAATATCACTTTAGCGTATCTCCAGTACCATTCTTCTCTTGTTCCTTCTGGAAATATTATACCTCTTGGGCCCATATTAATAACTGATGGATACCAATATATTTGTCTTTCTTCATCAAAGAACTCTAAGTCTCTGATTAAATCTGCTGTTGTCTCTAATTGTTGAGCTCTGGCTTTAGAGTCTTTTGTGTAGTATGAGTTTGATGTATACCCACAATGAAAACACAAATAACTTTTAAAGTCATCTTCATCTTTTCTTTCTACAGTCTCTTCAAAACATTTCTCTTCAGAAAAACAATTAGGACATTTTATCTTAATTTCTGCCATATTACACCTTCGTTAATTTTGGTAGTTTAATATCTAAACCACTTGGTTTACTATCTTCAACTTTTTTTAATTGTGGTAGTTTTAGATTTACTTGTTGTGGTTGTTCTTCAAACTTTGGTAAATATTTATCAAGTATTTGACTCAACTCTGTTGTCATATTTTCTAAACTAAAGCTCTTACTATGTAGTGATTGTTTTTTAGCTCCAATCAAGTATTTAGCATAGTTCTTATAGACATCCATCATAACTCTACAAGCATTAGGATAGTTTGTAGTAAACCACTGCATTCCTTCAACAAACATACCCTCTGGAAAAGCCGCTGTTGGTACACTACTCATACTACCTGGTAACATTACAGACATATCCTTTTCTAAGAAATCTGTATGACCACTCCAATTCGGAGCTATAACTGGTTTTTCACTCAAACTAGCTTCCAACAATGGTCTACCAAATCCTTCACCATGTGTTAATGAAACATGAGCTTTTACTTTTGGATGATTATATAATTGATTCATCTCATCATCAGTAAAATCACCATGTAGTACATATATGTTTGGTAGTTCACCATATACGGTTTTACGTATATCTCTAATCTTTGAAAGAATCTCTTCTCTATCAATCACAGAAAATGTAGCTCCACTTGTCTTCATTATAAGACCTGGTGCGTTTTTGACGTTCTTGAATGTTTCCAAGAATGTCTTAACTAACATACCAGTATCTTTCCTATCTTCACCAATATTACCTTGTAACCAATGACCTGTATATAAAAAGTTAAATTTTTCTGGTATTTGTTCAAACTCAGATACTAATTCTGGACTAAACTCATTAGTCTTTTTGTAAATGTTTAAATCGGCTCCTTCAAATAAAACTTCTATTGCTTTTTCCAATCTCAAGTCTGGTCCTTTTTGACCAGTTTGTTGGTCTAC
>Ga0209645_1001192_pt1 | contig 13122 bp, 15 predicted proteins | sample ETNvirenome_6_30_FD_184070 | JGI IMG/M metagenome (GOLD analysis project Ga0209645, IMG submission 184070) | Marine viral communities from the Pacific Ocean - ETNP_6_30 (SPAdes) (version 2) | ecosystem: Environmental > Aquatic > Marine > Oceanic | place: Pacific Ocean | collected 2013-06-19
GGGGTCGACAGACGAGTAGACCAAATCTTAACAGAAGCTGGCATGGAGTGGTCTATGGCTGAATGTCACGCTATCTGGAAATAAGGAGGTTAAATTATGAGTTCAAATATACCTATGTATGGACAAAATAAAGATGGTGGCGCATTAGGACTAGTTAGTGATTCATTAAAAGTATTTAAAATAGAAATTGCTGTTGCTAGTTCTGGGAATGCTGATAATGCTGATACTGGCTTTGATATGCCTGCTAATTTCGTTCCTTTATGGAGTGTAGCAACTAATTCTGGTAGCACAGCTTTAGCTGGCAATACATGCGCATTAGATGTCGGTGGTACTGATATTATTGCAAATGTAAATGCTTTAGCAGCTGGTGCATCAGTTAGTTTAGGACTTGGTGGTAATGGTATGGTAGCTGCTGCAACCAACATATTAATTGATGGAGGTTCTGGATTAGTTACTGCTTCAGGCACTACAACCTTAACAGTAGAAATTGTTGGGTTTGAATCTGGTGCAGGTAATCTTGGTGACTTGCAACAAGTTAGTTAGGAGGTAGGCAATGGCATCTACTAAAATAGGCGTAAAAGGTCATTGGGGTGGTTCTTATGTAGAAGAAATATCAGGTGCTGTTACTTTAGCAGCAGGTGATAGTGGTAAAATCTTTTTATGTAATGCCGCAACAGTTACTTTGCCAGCAGTTGCTGATTCTGCAGGATGGAATGCAACTTTTATACATAAATCAGGCTCTTCTACTGTTAATAGTGTAAATATTAATGCAGCAGGAGAATTGTCGATTGTTGTGTGTGATGGTTCTGCATTTTATTCAGGAAACAGTAATACATAATAAACAATAACTAGATATGGGAGGGGCAACCCTCCCTATCTTATAAACAAACCCATTCACGCTCAGCCAGAGCTTAGGGTAGGAGGTAGATATGGCAAGTAAAGGTATATATCAATATACAGTACAAGAATCAAATAATGCAGGACTAGGACAAGGTGGTTCTGTATTTATAGATGGCACATCTTTTACACCTTCTAAAGGTGTAATTGTTGCAATCACTATTGTAACAGATGAAACAATATTTGAAACATTAACTGCAGCTGAGCCAAATAAATATGCTAGCTCTGCAGTAGGTTATGAAGGCGGTGGAGATGCTATAGCTGTTGGTTCAGGTGGAGATGCATTTCCACAAGGATTAACTATATTTGGCAGATGGAGCACTGTAGATATAAATACTGGCTCAGCTATTTGTTATATAGGATAGTATAATGAGATTTGGACTATCTGCAACATTATCTAGAGTAGCTACTAATATAAAAACTTTTGGTGTTAAGTTTTTAAAAGATAACCTTAAAATATTCTTTGATTTTAAAAATACAGACCTTGAGCATGTAGGCACAGGTAGTGCTAATTTTAGTGGTGGTAGTCAAAGCCTTGTTATTCCTACAGCAGTATTAGATAATGCAGCTGCATTTACAATAATGGCATGGGCAAAAAAAGCTGCTTTAGGAGATGCTGATGGGTTGGTAATCTGTGGAAATGCTAGTTCAGGATTTTATTATAGAAGTGTAAATAAAATAAGTATAACTGCATCAGTAGCTTTAGATGGTTCTAATGCAGTTGTTACAACTAGCACCTTTGATGATACAACAGATTGGATGCATTTTGCATTAACGTATGATGGCTCTACAATTAAATCATATGTCAATGGTAAATCACAAGCAACAAGCACATCAGGAAGTGGTATAGTTACTAGTGGCTCTACTATAAATAGAATAGGAGAGTATGGTTCTGCTTATCATCATGGAAAATTAAAAAACTTTGCAGTATGGCATAGAGCTTTAAATGCATCTGAAATACAAAATGTTATGTTTAAAACATATTCAGAATTGCAAGGTAGTGAATTAACACATTTGCAATCTTGGTATGCATTAGAGTCTTCTACATTAAGTGGTAGTGATGCCACAGGCAATAATGATATAACTTCTAACCTTAATAGTGTAACATTTACAGATAGTATATATGGTGGCAACACTCCAACAAAGCCTAGAGGTGCAGATAATTCATCAGCAGCATTACCAGACCAAATAGGCAATGGTAGTACAAGTTTTGATGGAACAGATGACTATGTAAATTGTGGAGATGCAGATAATTTAAGTTTTGGAAATGAAAGTTCAGATTCAGCTTTTTCTTGGTCAGCCTGGATAAAATTTCCATCAGGTATTACAGATAGCAATTTTATAATATCTAAAGATAATAGTTCTAATGTAGAATATCAGTTATTTTTAAATACAGACTTTAAAATTAATGCAAGATGCCATGATGGTGCTTTAGAAAAACAAAGAGGACTAACAGGTACTACAGTATTATCTGCAAATACTTGGCATCATATAGCTTGGACTTATGATGGAACAGGTGGAGACAATGCACAAAGTGGAATGAATATTTATCTAAATGGAGCTTTAGAAGCTGTATCTGCAGAAATAGATGCTAGTAGTTATACTGCTATGCACAGTACATCTGCACCATTATATATAGGACTTACAGATAGAATTAGTGATAAAACATTTAAAGGCAATATAGCACAAGTGGGTTTATGGAGCAGAGTATTAACTCAAGAAGAAATACAATCAATAAATCAAAAACAATATTCAGAATTAACAACATCAGAAAAAACTAATATTGTATCTTGGTGGGGATTAGATGAAGTATTTTTAGGTTCAAATACAAATACTAATTCTTTATCAAGCACTCGTTATGAAACAGGACAAATAGTAGAAGATAAAGCAGGTACATTGTCAACAATCTTAGTAGATAATTATGATAATTTAGATAATTGGGAAGCATCTAATGCTAATGGTTCTTTGAGTAGAAATGCAGATGGTAATTTAGTAATTACAGCTAGTGGTGGTAGTGCACGTGCAAATTTAAAATCTAGTGTTGTTACATTAGAAACAGATACAATGTATTTAGCAGAACTTGCTGTTGCAGGTGGAACTGATACTTCTATATATCTTAGATTAGATGATGAAGATTATGGAGCAACTAAATATGCAAATGGATATTTAACTCCAAATTCAGCTGCATCAAATACAGACCCTGAGTGTATGTCAGTAAGATTTAAATCAGATTCAAGCAATACAGGTTTTTATGCTCAAATAGGAAATATAGATGACACAAAAACTGCAATAATAAAATCTTTTAAACTTTATAAAATAGTATCAGGGAATTATGGAGTTCTAACAGATGCTTAATTATAAAAGGATTATATAATGTCAAAAGATGGACCAAGTATAGTATCAAATAGCACAGCAGCTACATTTCATAACTCTCCACAAAAAACAGGAGAACCTGTAGATAGAATAAGTATATACTCAGGCAAAGGATTAGAGTTTGATGGTGTAAGTGATTATATTACAGCTAATCCTGATTTTTTAGTAAATTCTACAGCTACTACAGCTATGACTGTAGCTGTATGGGTTAATGTTGATGATATAAGTTCTAATGCAGATGTTATAGCAGTATTTGATACAAATCAAAATAGTAAATTTTTAGGTAATTATAATGGTGCTATTAGTTGGACTATGTATAATAATGACTATAGTGATATCTTAGGTCAAAAAACAGATGATGCAGTATTGATAGAAGGACAATGGCATCGTATTGTAGCTACATATGATGGAAGTCAAACAGATGCAGGGTTTAAAATATATATGGATGGTGCTTTAATAGCATCTAGTGCATCAAATTCTATTTTTAGTGCAAACTTAACTACTAATTTAACTATAGGAAGGACAAATAGAACTTCAGGCTCAACTAATGATTTTGCAGGTAAAATGTCTGACTTTCAAGTATGGGATACTGTATGGAGCCTTGCTGATGTAACATATGATTATTTAAATCCTGAAAAATTAATAACATCCCAAACTATAACTGATGATTTAGTATCTAATCTTAGAGTATGGTATCCTATGAATGATACAGGAGTAACTAATCCACAAACAGTTGTATTTGATGGTGCTAATACAGGTGGATTAGAAACTAATTTAGTTACAGGTGTTGGAACTTCAGGCAATTGGAATAATTTAACAACTGCAGATTTAACTAGAGGAAGTGCAACAGGCTTTACATTAACATCTAATGCAGATGGCTCTAGTAATGCATATTTTAGTGGAAGCTCAGGAATATTATCTAAAGATTTATCAGTAGGTTACTATAAAATATCTTTAGATGTTGCACAAAGTACACCTTTTGGAGATGAACAAAGTATAAGATGGTTTAAAACAGGTAGTAGTTCAGAGACACTGTCATTAACTGCAGGTTCAAATGTATTCTATAGACCTATAGATACAGCTAATAATAACAGTCAATTCTTTTTTAATTCTAATGGTTCAGGTAATGATATAACAGTAAGCAATTTTTCAATACAAAAAGTCAAACAAGGCTATCATGGTACTACTACTTTTTTAGGTGATGATTTGTTAGCTAGTGCAAATGGAGATTTATCATCTTGGGCAGATTCAGATAGTATAAATACTTGGACACAAAAAGATTCAAACCATAATGGTGGTGGAGGTGTTATTTCACAAGTTGGTACAGGGGAGTCAAGTGGTGGTTCAGGTACAGGTTCTGCTAATTTCCATACATCAAGTCCTGTAAGTATGTTTATTAGAAGTGGAAGTATATTTGATACAAGTAAAACTTATTCTTTTACAGTAGAGGTTTCTCAATATACAAGTGGCACAATAAGGATTTCAGGTGGTTCAGATGTACACGACTTTACATCTTCAGGTACATTGACAGGAACTTTATCACCTACTGCAAATTATATAACTATTCAAGGCTCTGATGTAGCTAAATTTACTGTTGATAGTGTAGTTGTTAAAGAAATAGGTATAGCAACAGGATGGACAGATGCAAATCAACAACAAACTATACCACAAACAGCATTTATGGATGGATGTGTTAAAAATATTTTTGATGGCAGTAGTAGTTATGTAGACTTTGGCTCAGCTAGTGCTTTAGATGATGTTTTTGTAGGAGGAGCAACTGTTAGTTTTTGGGTTTATTTAGATTTAGATAATAATCCTACTAGTAATGGTGGATTAATACATAAAATAGGAAATGGTAATCAAGGATGGCAAATTTATTTAGATACTTATTCAAGCTCTAAATATAAATTTAGATTCACTCAAAAATGGAACAATGAAGATTTAATACAAGAAGCACATGTATTAAAGTCTCAACAATGGAATCATATAGTAATAACTTATGATGCAAGTAGTAACTCTAATAGAGCTACATTTTATTTAAATGGAGCAGCTCAAACATTTGATGTTTTAAGTTCGTCTTATGATGCAAGTGATAGTACTTCTATATCAAGTGATGCAAGTGATAATCTAGAAATAGGTAGAAAAACTACAAGTGGTACTTATCAAAATATGATTATGGATGATATATCTATATTTAATACTGAATTAACTGAAAGTCAAGTCATTGCATTATATAATGATGCAGTACCTTTAAATGCTACTAAAAGTGCAGCAGCTAGTAATTTAATAGGTTATTGGAAAAATAATGTTTTATCATCTGCAGGAACTTGGGAAGATTTATCTACTAATAATAATCATGGCACACCTAATAATTTAGATGACTATATATTCTTTCAACAAGGAATAACAGCTAATTTATGCACACAAGGTTATTCTAATAATATAGTTCATACTAGTAAAGGGTCATTACATTTAAATGGAAGTACATGGGTAGGTTCAGGTGAAGCAGACTATGGGGATATGAATAAAAGAATAGACATTGAAGGTGATTTTTCTATAGAAATGTGGAGAAAATTAACTAGACAATATGTAGGCAATGCAGATGGATATGTCTTAGGTGCAGATAATACAGACTTTATAGTTGTACCTTATTCTCAATCTAGTGGAACACTTACTCAAGTGTTTATTAGGCAAAATGGTGGAGACAATAAAGTAATATCACTAGATACTACTACAGATGTTGGAACAGGATTTGCATCAGACCAAAGACCTAGTATATATGAATGGTTTCATTATGTTTTAGTTAGAGAAAGTGGTACTTATAAAGTCTATATAAATGGACTTGATATGAATACAGATGATAGAGAAGTGGGTGATTCTGCAAATGATTTTTCATTTCAAACAATAGCAAAAGTGGTTGGCACATCAAGTTTAGGACAAGGCTTTATAGATGATTTAAGAATATATGACAAAGCATTATCTATAAAAGAAGTTAAAAAAAATTATAACAACACTAAAAGTCAACATAAAAATTAGGAGTATAAATGGCACATTATGAAATGTATATATGTTTAAACAAAGCAACTTATGAAAGTGCAATACCAAGTGTATTACAGCCTAAACTAGGTTGGAATAATTATACATACACAGATGATGGTGAAGTAGATACAACTACAGCTTATACTCCAACTTGGAAAGAAGCTGCATTTGCAGGTAAGCTTGGTGCACCTAAAGAGTCTCATGATGGAGCATATATTATTGTTAAAGGAGAGTTTTCTATGTTGACAGGTGAACTATCAGCTATAACAAATTTAGGTGCTAGTTTAGCATATCCTAACAACTCAGTATTAACTAAAACAGAAGCACAGACATTAGCAAACTCTTCAACATTCACAGGAGAATAAAGGGATATGATAGAATATACGTTAGTCGTAAATTACAAGGGTTTTTATACAAGTCCAAATATAATGAAATATAGGATATGGTATGGCATTAGTTACTAATTTTACAGAAAGAATAGAAGATATATCAGGAACTTGCAGCGATGCTAACGCTGTAGAAACATTTATTACTGATGGATGTTATGATGTTATCAATCGTGTAAAAGCTATTAATCCACAAAAAATAGATATGTTTACAACAAGTCATACATTAACAGCATCTTCTGTGTCAGTTACTACTGAAAGAGATATTGTTTCTGTTTATAGAAAAAATTATGGTGGAGCAGAATATAACACTAATCTATTAGACACAAAAAATCAAGGGTTTGAAAATGTTATTACTAATGCTAGTGATTTAACAGATACAACTCAAGGTACTTGGTTGCACAGAACAGTTGATTCTTCAATATCAGGAACTATAGCAAGAACAACAGCTGCAGACTCAAATAGAACTGGGTCATATGGTGGTTTATTAACTGCAAATAGTATTATAAATAGAATATTTTTAAATCATCCTACAGTAATTGGAAGAAGCTATAGGTTTTCGTTGTATGCTAGAGTTCCTAGTTCAAATCCTATTGAGTTAATATTTATAGGAGCATCTACTTCTACTGAAGGTTCTTCTTTGTATGCTAATTCTGAACCAGTAATACCTACAAATGGTGGTTGGACAGAATTGGAAGTTATTTTTACAGCATCTTCTACTAAAACTTATTTAACTATATATTTTCAAGGTGATGCTAATGATACTGGTTTTATAGATGATTTAAGTTTTGCAGAAAAAGAAGCAGCAGGAAATTATTATCCATGTAGATTTATATCTGCGGCTGAAGGTAAGTATAAGGTTAAAAATCAAAATAGTATATATTATTCTAATAATTATTCTGACCCTGTTTATTATTTTAGTGCAGGGAGTTTATTTGTAGTACCTGCCCCTGATACAAATAATCCTGCAGAATATACAAAAATACCTGAATACACCATAACAAACCCTGCTTTAGGTGCAGGAGCTTCTGAGATAGCAAACTTTCCTACACAATATTATGAGCATGTACTTACTTATGCAGGAATAATGAATCTACAAAGACAATTAAGAAATATGACAGATAGTTTGCCAACTGTTCCTACATTTGCAGGTCCATCAGATTTTGTAATACCAAGTTCTTTAGCAGATGTTAATATAGATTTTACAGGTATAACAGCACCAACTTATGTTGCTCCTGATGTGCCTACATTATCTGCTGCTAACAATGTGTTGTTTAACTCTCCAGTACCTACATATACAGCACCAACAGTAGGAGGTGTAACAGAAGGACTTACCGCAGCTATAACTACAGGAGATAGTAAAACTGATGTAAGTGATTGGTTTGATGTAGTAGGAGATTTTATTCAAACAGAAGAAGATACTGAATTAGCACAAGCTCAGTTAGCTAAAATACAAGCGTATATTTCATCATATCAATCTTCACAACAAGATTCAATAAATGAGTTTAATGAAGCTAATACTAAATATCAAGCTGAATTACAAATAGCTATACAAGATGCGCAACAAGTATCAGATACAGATGCTAAAAAATTGCAAAAATTTAGTACAGAGATACAGCATAGAACACAAATATTTACATCAGAGCTTAATGTATATCAACAAGAAATACAAAAAGCTTTGCAAACATATCAAGCTGAAACAGGATATGATGTATCAAAGTATTCTGCAGAATTACAAGCTGAAACAGCTAGAGTAACTAATCAATTACAAATAGACACACAAGAATATACAAGTTTAATACAAAACTTTAAAGCTAATCTTGAAAAGTTTAATGTTGATTATAGATGGAAAGAGTCACAACAAAAGTTTTTAATTAATAGATATGAGGCTATGTTTGTATCAGAAGGTATACAAGCTAGACCACAGGAAGGATAATAGATGGCAGACAAAGGAACAGCTAATATATCAGCATCTATTTTTATGGATGATATCAAATCTTCTATAGGTGGAAGTTTAAGTTATACGCCAGTAACAGCGGATGACGATGCTTGGATATTTGCAGAAGTAGCAGTAGGTAATGGCGCAAGTACAGATTTATTAGATACAGGAGATTCATATTTGGGTTCAGCAAATCAAATAGCTACTCATGATAAAGTTAAATGGATTTTAATTAAAAATATATCAACAACATCTACCGAAGGTATAGGTATAAATATAGGAGCAGGTACTGCAGCATATGACGATGCAAATACTATGATATTGGGTAATGGAGAAATTTTATCTGTTAAAATACCAAATACAACTGTAGCAGGGTTACATGCACGTTCTTGCACTTTAGATGCAAATGGGAAACCAAGTGCACAAGGTTCTGCAACTGTATCTTGTCAGGTTGCCGCAATAATAGAGGATGTATAATGAAATTACAAGAACTTATAGAATTAGTACAACAACATCATCCTGATTTAGGTCAAAATCAAATTGTATTAGAAGCAAACAGAGCACTAGATGATTTTAGTATGCAAACTAAATTAGTAAGAGGAACATTTGATATATCTACTGTTGTTGATAAAAGATATTATGATTTAGATAGTAATATAATAGAAATAGAAGAAGTTATATATGACCATGGTACAGGCAAAGGAACATCAATACCAAGACTTATATATAAACCTAATGTTAAGGATACAGAATAATGGCACAACCTACATACCCACATAATATAGAAAAAGAATATGTATGGTGGATAGAGCGTAACAAGATTGGTATAGCTTATAAAAAAGACACATTAACTACAGGAGTCGATGTTGTTCCACCTATAGACCCTGAAGGAGAATTTTTATCTCCACATAAATCTGTGTCAGTTAGAATATATGCTATAAAAAAAGCTGAAGTATTAACATTAGAAGAAGAAAGCTTAGGCACGTCTCCATCAGGTAAATTTGTATTAGGTCAATTAAATGATAAGCCTGAATTTGATGAAATGCATCATGAGGCTATTTTAATGTATATATTATGGAAAGGTTATGAAAAAAAATCTGCCCTTAATCCTGATATGTTAAAGTTGGCTCAATACTGGAGACAAAGATATCAAGAGTGTATAAAAATGGCATTAAGAAGTGCTAGTAATAATAAGGTGAGAGGACCTAGACAACTTAAATATAATAAAACACATGGAATACTGTAAGGAGCTAAATGAAAAAAGAAATTAAAGATATTATAGATTGGACATTATATCAAATAGGTATGTATTCAGAAGACGCTGCTGCTATGATATATAGGACAGGTATGGCAGAGACAGGGTATAAACATCTTAAACAAATGGGTGGAGGACCTGCAATAGGTTTTTTTCAAATTGAACCTGCAACATTGTATGATGTAATGGATAATTATGTAGCCTATAGACCACAAATTAAAACAGATTTATATTCTTTAGGGTATGATGAAAAACATGCAGAAACAAGAGTAATGTCTAATATAGCATTACAAGTAGCTTTTTGTAGGCTTTGTTATAGAAGAGATAAAAATCCAATACCAAAACTAGAAGATATGGAAGCACAAGCTAAATATTGGAAAAAAGTTTATAATACAGAATTAGGTAAAGGCACAGTTAAGCATTTTATGGAAATGAATAATGGATAATGATATAATAAATAAAATGAATGAAATAAAATCTGCAGTAGAGTACGAGTCTAAGTTTTCTAAAGAACATAGAACTTGGATGGTAGATACTATGAACGAATTAAAAGATGATGTTAAAAAAATAAATGGTAGAGTCCGAAGTAATGAGGTGGCTGTAGGTTGGGTAAAAGGAATAATAGGTATGTTTACTGTAATTATAGGTTGGCTAGTAGGTAAAGAATTTTGAAGGTATCTAAACGAGCTATAGTAACTCCTGACAAGCATTTTCCTTTGCATGATAGACCATCTATAAGTGTTCTTTGTCAGGCAATAGAAATGGTAAAGCCTGATATATATATAGATTTAGGTGATATTGGAGAATGGAATAGTTTTAGTGCTTGGAAATGGAAAAGAAAAAAGAAACCACCATTAGAACATATAATTCCTGGTTTAGACCAAGAAGTTCAAGATGTAAATGAATGTATGGATATAGTAGATGAATCTTTAGATAAAGCTGGTTGTAAAGAAAAATATTTGACAGAGGGCAATCATGATAATTGGCTTAATATGTTCGTAGAAGAATATCCATATTTACCTCATTACAAGTTTGCAGAAGCAGTAAAATTAAAAAAAAGAGGATATGAATATTATCCTTTTGGTAAATATTTAAAAGTAGGAAAGTTGCATTTTTATCATGGTCATCAGTTTGGAGGTCAATATCATGCAGCTAATCATTTAAGAAAAAAAGGTTGCAATGTAATGTATGGACATTGGCATGACTTGCAACAACATAGTGTTACTCATCATGATGGACCTAAGTCTGCATGGAGTATAGGTTGTTTAAAAGATATGAGTCATGAAGCCAATTTATGGTTACAAAACAGAGATACTAATTGGGCTCATGCATTTGCAATAGTAGATTTTTATGATAGTGGGCTATTTTCGGTTCACACAGTACAAATAATAAACGGAAAAACCTCATTGTGGGGAAAAGTTTTAAATGGGAATAGGAGTTAAAATATGGCAACATTAAAAATAAAGGGGAGCGCAACTGCCAATATAAATGGCTCTAAAAAAACTTTTGCTCCTGTTAAAAATGTAACAATAAACGAAGCTGTAGATATGGAAGTAAATTTAGCACATGGTGATGTTCCATCTACTTTAATTGATGTTACTCCAGCTGCTAAAGGTGGTAGTAATGCAATGAATGATTTTAAATATTTAGGAATACAAAATATAGGGGTTGTTCCTGCAGAAATTATGATAGAAGCTACACAGTATCGTGACAATAGTAGTGCAGATGAATCTATAACTGCTGGTTCTAATTTTACTAGAGAAGCTTTTTTAAGTTTTATTATACCTGCAGGTGACCATATGGTATTGCCTAATCCTAGAATTGTTATATATAATGAAGATTCTACAGGTTCACCTGAAAGTGCAGCTAATGCAGCCGCATTAAATACTGTAGATTCAGCTTTTTCTGTTAATGGTAATATAGAAGGACCAACAGATGGTAATGGGGCTTTCACAAGTACAGACCATTTTGGAGAAACGGTAACAGGAGGTGCAGTACCTGGCTCTTATGTAATTAATTTTTATGCAGCAGGGTATCAAGAATTAGGAATAACAAATTCTACAAATAAAGGAGCTGTTGTAGATTCAACAACTGACTCTGATTTAGCAGCTAATACAGCTTATGCATTTAATATTCAAGTAGATGGAGCATCTGCAGAAACAATAGCATTTACAACACATACATCAGATGTTACATTGGGAGACCCTGCAGATAGTTCTAGTACAGGTGTTTTAAGAAAAATACAAGAAGCTTTAAATGCTAACTCTAATACTCGTGGAGTAATAGTGTCTATTATAGATGGTGATGTAAGATTTACGTCAAGAACAAGATTAAGTACTTCAGCTATTGCTTTAGCAGCACCTAGTTCAGGAACTACAATGTTTGGCGTAGGCATTATTCCTGCTATTGGGAATATAGATGGAGCAGTTGCAGCAGCACTAGAATCTACATCTACACCTGATTATTTAAAAATTGGAGTATCAGGAAATACTGACCATTTGATGTTGGACAAAGGAAATGGTCATATGTCAAGAGTTAATGGTGGTTCAGCAACAATAGATTATGATGCAGCAGGGCACGTTATATTAAGTGGATGTCCACCTCATGCTAATTTTAAAATTCATTGCATAATAAATTCAGCTCATAGCGGAGAGCTTAGCAATGCATCAGCAGCTACTGCAAATTGTATCAAAAAAATATATGGAAGAAGTTGTAGTAGAGGAAGTGAAACTAAACTACAGATAACAGCATTTAATTAGGAGATATAATGTCGCTAAGTAAAGAAGAAATATTAAAAAAGAAAAAAGAACGAGCAGCAGCTAAAAGACTTATGATAGATAAGTTAAGGTTTTGGGTAGGTGTATTTAGTGTGCCTACTATACTTATAATGGCTTGCATGCTTATAGCTGCAGCTTATTATCTAGGTGAATCACAATTAGCTGTTGTAACTGGACTTATTTCTACTATTACAATAGGTTTAATTAATGTTCTTAATGGAATGGTAGTACCACCTGCACCTGAAGACCCATTAGCTGTTGTAGCTAAAGATTTAGTACATCACTTGCAAGACCAAGCTAATAAAGATATGGAAGTATCTATGGATAGAAATAAAATTAAAATTGGTGGTCATGGTGTAAAGATGGAATCAAAGACACCACAAGACCCATTATGGGGAGATGATAAGCCTTTAAAAAAGAAAGGTAAAAAGTAATGTTATTTTTAGGATGGCTTAC
>Ga0209645_1001194_pt1 | contig 13095 bp, 21 predicted proteins | sample ETNvirenome_6_30_FD_184070 | JGI IMG/M metagenome (GOLD analysis project Ga0209645, IMG submission 184070) | Marine viral communities from the Pacific Ocean - ETNP_6_30 (SPAdes) (version 2) | ecosystem: Environmental > Aquatic > Marine > Oceanic | place: Pacific Ocean | collected 2013-06-19
TACGTCTGAAATACATTACTATACCATATACACTTATAATAAACCAAAACACTTCAATTACCCAACTTGCTAAGTTAGGTGTGTAGTATAAACTTATACTTACAAGTATGGCTACAATCATATTGTTAAAACTGTACCAAAAACCTTTAGGATCTATACGATCAGTTTGTAGTAGTCCGTATGTTATTATTAAAAGTGCTACTCCGGAAAAGCCTATAAGATCTGGTATTGTCATCTTAATCTCCTATGATTAAATTATATTGTTGTCCGTATGGTCTACGGTCTTCTAGTATAATATCCTCTGTGTATTTAACAGTTGAATTATATACTTCGCTGTATTTTTTGACTATATCATTAGAACGTGTAATTTTTTCTTTGTAACGATCAACTTCGCTTTGCTTTACATGAATGTCTATAGTTTCGCCTGTGTCTTCGGTCCTGTCATATGAGCGAGGATCCCATGGATCTTTTGGATTGCGATGCCTAGCACAAACAAGACTTTTTACCTGAGCGTCAATATCTTTCCTAATTAAAAAATAAGTCTTATCGCTTTTTTCTAATAGGATGTTTAATATAAAGGCATTCATGTCAGCATGAACTTTACATACTCCTGCCTCCATATTTAATACTTGGTCTACAATAGGTTGCTGACTAATCTCTTGATTAAATACTTCGCCAAGGTAAGGAACATTATGCTGTTCTGCTAACTTAATACCGTAGTAGGTACCTGCGGTTCTAGGACTAGTAAGTAATGTTATCTTCACGCCGAGGCTGTATATTGTTTTGCTATGTATTGCATTTTCTTAAACACACTCATCATACCAATTTGTCTTTGCATACTTAATTGTGCTCCTAATGGAATCTTTTGTATTGCTGACAAATTAAAGTTGAGCATTTCATTTGGTGTGTATCCACTAAATGCTTCTGTTAAAATATATAGCAGGCCTCTAACAATTTTACTATCAGAGTGTGCGTAAAATTGTAATGTGTTGTCTGCGTCTTTTAAATGTGTTAGCCAAACATCGCTTTGACATCCTGCTACATAAGTATCTTCATTGAGCATTTCCTTTACGCCTATGCCTGCTAAGTCGTCGCCTATCTCAATGATGTATTCGTAACGATCAATGTCTGTTTCCAATGTTTCTAAAACTTCTACAATTGGTTCAATAGATGCTATCATCTCATTTTCCTATTCTTGCTAACTGCTTTTTCTAATATTGAAAGTTTAATGTTTTTACTTTGAGCATAATGTATTAGTGCTTCAGTGTCTTTAGGGAAACAATGCCCGCCAAATCCAAACTCACCATCTGGTCCAGGCACTTTCATATGACTGTCGCCCATACGCGGATCTCTAGTAAGCATGTCAGTGAACTGTTCCCAACTTACCATACTGCTACTTGCTTGTTGTAGTTTATGTAGTTCATTAAAGAAAACTACTTTAGTTGCTAACCAACTGTTAATTGTGTATTTAATTAAACTTGCTGTACTCAAATCTACTTTGAATGTCGGAACCACTCTCACATCACTATACCTATTGTATGCTTTTTCAACTGTGTCGCAGTCTTTCCATTTCCCACCGAGTACTTGCATGTTTGGATTAATAAAGTCTTTTGCCGCATTGGCTTCTGTTAGAAACTCTGGATTGTAAACTATTTTAAGTTTGTAACTCTTTTTGAATACATGTAAGTAGTCAGGTATAATTGTGCTTTTAACAACAACTATACCCTTATACTCACGATCGTTTAGTTCTTGTAGTACTTCTGATACGATGTCTACATTTACACTACCATCTTCATTAGGCGGTGTTGGAACACAAACGAAAGTAAGTGGCGGATCGAATTCACTGACAAGTTTGTCAATTGTGTTGTCCTCGGAAATTCTGGGATCCACCACGTACTGTTCTGCTGTGGAAAAGCCTTTGCTTACAGCACTACCAACAAAACCTTTGCCTATAATACCTAACTTATATTGCTTATCCATTCCTTCTTCCTCTTAATATATCTATTGATATGATTAAAACTGTATACTTTTAATTTATGATTAAGTAATGTAAAGTCAGCATCTTGCTGGCTTTCAACATCACGCCAAACTGATTTGTTATCGCCTATGCCCATAGACAATACACTCGACCAAGTAAACGCATCAACGGCAACAAATGCCTTATTTGCTATGGCATCAGTAACAAAGTTATCCTTCCATTCTTTTGCTTCTATCTCATTTGTTTCTTCTGTGTACCAAGTGCCATCTTCTTTTGTTTTGTATCCAAACTTTTCTGGATTAATATCTAAGTCTGCTAACCAACCTTCGTCCCAGACTACTGCCGACTTGGCTTCAGCATGTTCGCTGTGATATATAATTAATTCTGATATTACTAGGTTGTCTATTAAACGTTTGCTTATTAATAAGTTTATTTTACTTTTAAGGTTATCAAATGTATCGCCTTTGAGTCCTACAATAAAACTACACGAAGACCAAAACTCTGGTATTTGCCTTTTAATCTCAGTAAGTGTTTTAATATACTTTTCAAAGTTGTAACCTTTTCTAACTTGCTTGGCCGCTTCTGCTGACAATGTTTCTATACCAAAGTTTAGACTAACAATGCCTGCGTCTTTTAACATTTCTATTTGATGAGGCCTATTCATAATAACATCAAGTCTAGCATACGCAGATATCTTTGGCTTAAAACTTAATTGCTTTACTACTTTAACTAGTAGTTCTAGTTTCTCATCGCTTTCATTAAGTGTGTCGTCAGCGGCAAAGAAATTAGTTATGCCGTATTTTTCGTATGCTGTATTAAATGTGTAAAGCATTGCTTCTTCCGTATTAAGAATAACATTTTTAGCATTACGCATAGGATAGTTACAAAAAGAACAGTTAAACTTACAACCCAATGAAACTTCAAAACCTATTACGTCTTTTTCATTTAAGAAATCATCTTCCTGAAACAAATCAAACAGCACAGGTTTTTCTTTGTCCATGTCGTAATTTAAATTAGTAAAAATATTTGTGTCGTTTGTTTTATTGAACTTAGACATGTCAGCACCAGCAATCCAATCTCTAAGCATTTCATCTGCTCTACCAATAAAGATGCCATCTATGTCTTTGTAAAGTTCTATTTGTTTTTTATTAACAACTCGCATGCCACCTATAATAATTCTTACATTAGGCAACTTGCTTTTAACTGCTCTTGATACTCTAAGCATAGCACCCATAGAACTTTCTTCATCATTGTCCCATGGACTTCTAATAGGTAAACTGATGCCAATAACATTGTCAGAAGAGTTAGCAAAGAATCCTAATAAGAACTCTTCTAACTCTTGTTCTTTCCAATGTGTAGCATAATCGACAACTGTTGCGTCAGCATCGTTGTCATGGAAGATACGTTTAATTATATGTGCGCCGAGACTACGATAGTTATTATAGTAAGCACCATCGTTAGTTTCCGTTAGGATCGCGGCTTTCATATCTACTGAGCATTCATTTCTAATTCAACTAATGTAGCACTAAGATTAATTTCTGGGTCAGCACATGATACACTCTTAACCATGCCATCTCTAATGATAACAATGCTTTGATCTTGCTTCAGTGGATCTGTTCCCCATAAGTCTAAGTTACGATACAAGAATTTAAAAATGTCCTCGTACTCTTCTGGCCTTGCTTGATCGCAAATAAGTGTTCTTGCTTCTTTATACTTGCCTGCTTTGAACAACTCTACCATAGATAGCATCCAGTCGCTTTGTGCGGCATCGCCATCCTGAGGACTTTGTAATACACCGTCGACTACATTTTGTTGTACCAAGTTGATGCTCTTACGCAGATCTGGATAACTTGCTTGTACATAAGTGTCAAGGGTTTCTATATCTATCTGTACGCCCTCCTCTACACAGATAGTTGCTATCCTGGCTGTAAATTCATTTATGTCTAGTTTCTCAATATGGAAACCTTGGGACCTAGAATGAAGGGCCGGGATAATTCTTTGTGGGTAGTTACACGTCAGTATAAACCTAGCAGTAGTGTGATACATTTCCATCATACCACGCAATGCCGCCTGCCCGTTTGGAGTGATATAATCTGCTTCGTCAAGCAATACATACTTGAACTCTCCAAAAGGCATAGTACTCACAAAGTTTGTGATTCTATCTCTAATAACGTCAATACCATTTTCGTTACTAGCATTAATTTCTAGTATATCAAATTGATCTACTTCTAAACTATGTAGCAATACTTTTGCTAATGTTGTTTTACCTGTACCAGGAGCACCACTAAAAAGTAAGTGTGGCAATGCTCCATCGCCTATCCAACCTTCAATTTGTTTACGTTGGTTAGCATCTCTAAACACATAACCATCTACTGTGGTAGGCCTATATTTCTCTACCCATAAGTCTTTCATTTAAGCACCTCGCTAATTACTGTGTCAGCAACATCTCGCTGACAAACGATCTTATTTTCTCAACACGTTTAACTTGACCTTCTCTAGTAGTAAAGTATGTTACTAGACGTTGTTTAATTAAACCTTCAACTGGTTTGTCGTATAACGAATTACAACTTGTATGCGTTGGTTGATCGCTATTATAGTTATCTATAGGCTGAAGTGTTGCCTCGTACTCTTCGTCAAATAAGTTACCTTGTTTCATATGAATTATTATACACTTTTATTAACATAAAGTCAACTACTTTTTGTAGCCAAACCATTCAAAATCTCTTGACCAACAATCCGCAATCTTTTGCTTGTTGTTGTTTGCTTCTAGCAAATACATAAAGTCTTTTGTACTTGCCTTGTCATGCGGATGTCTATGTTCAAATATGTTTGCTGTATGGAACTCTGTTTCTTTACCTATAATTTCTTTGCTAACAGCAGGCCAAAGTGTTGGCAGTTCTTCTTGTTTGATAACATGATCAAAGAAGTTAATGTTATTAGGGTCGTTATCCAATACTGTATGACACAAAGGTTCGTTAACCAATGTAACTTGCCACCATTTGTTTGCTTGTTTAGTTTTGTGATATTCAACAAGTCCGTCTAAGAAGTTAGTAAATGCTCCTATGTGTATATCTTTATCTTCTGTCATTTTATACAAAGACATATCTAGTTGTAGTTCTGGAAACACTTCAGTAGGTGGTTGGTTGTCGTGTGTCAAGTCACTTACATTATATCCTAAGTCTGGAGCATAATGCCAAATGTCTGCTAAGTATCCTGCTACAACTCTTGTGTAAGGGTTACGACAGAATGTAACTTTAGGACCAGCAAGGATATCAGATTCAATTATATCAAATAAATCAAAGTTAATAAAACTATTGTCGCCTGACAAGTCCAAATAGTTTTCAACACCAATGTATTCACTTAACCAATTGTTCAAACTATTACTGCCACAACGTCTTGCCTTTACAAAAACAAAAGGAGTTGGACAACTTTTCTTACCTATCTGAATTTCCATTACTTATCGTATCCAAAACATTCAAAGTCATTGCTCCAACAGTCAGCAATCTTTTCTCTATTGTTGTTGTGTTCTAATACATAACTAAAGTCTATTTTAGTTGTTGCTTGTTTGTGCCTGTCATTAAATGTATTAACTTTATTTAATGGCACTTCACTTCCTAATATCTTATTACTGATTATGGGAAATGTTGTTGCTATTTCTTCTTGCTTGATTATATGATCAAAGAACTGTACATTATCCTTGTTGTTATCTAATACGGTATGAAACAATGGTAATGTAACACTTGTATTCTGCCACCAGTAATCTGTTTGAGTGAAAACATATGAATCAGGCTTACTTGTATCTACACGTTGATTATAATCTATAAGTTGATCAATAAAGAATGTAAAGTTTTCAATATGTATGTCTTTGTCTTCAGTAATTTTATATGTATCAAACTTTACAACCTCTTCGGGTGCCATGTCTTTTGGTTGATTAGGGTGTGTAAGGTCACTTGGATTTGCTGGTAAGTCTTTAGCAAGGTGCCAAATGTCTACATGATAACTTGCTATTAAACGTGAGTAAGGATTACGGCAGAATGTTACCTTGGTGCCTGCTAGTATATCGTCCTCTACAATGTTAAACAGGCTGTAATTATTACACCAATTGTCTCCTGCTATGGAACAATAATTATCACGGCCTACGTTTTCATCTAGCCAATGATCCAGGCTGTTACTGCCACATCTTCTTGCCTTAACAAATATAAAGGGATTAGGATAATCCTTATTGCTTACTATGATTTCCATTAAACTTTGCGTTTAAGTTCTTTTGCTATTTCTTTTTTCTTATACTCTAGCAACCATTCTTCTTCGCCATGATATGTAGGAGCATCTTTAAGTGCTTTCTTGGCTTGCCAATATACTTCGTATATCTTTTTCTTACAACCCCAACCGTTAAAGCCATCAATGTTTGGATCATGCATTACTCCTTCCCATTGCCATAGTTGTTCTGCTATTGCTCTATTACCTGTCTTTTCAATGTACGGCACTTTCCCTCCTAAGTCTAGTTTTATTCAATTCTTTATTCTTAAACCACACCCTAACAAAATACTTTCTTGTAATTGCTACAAGTGTAAACCAAAATGTTAAAAACACAGAAGTCCAAAAGATTATATCTCCTTCGCTGTCTAGTTTGGGTATAAATGTTCTGTTAGCAACATACAATAGCAACATGTTTAACGGAAAGTTAATTAGTAATGCTAGTGCTGTATCGCCTACTGATTCTTTTAAAGATTGTTTATCTATATTCAAACTTCACCTGGATTAACCGTTTGACTTGATGTTTGTTTTGCTGAATAAACTCTCTGGTGCTCAGGCAATGAACTTTTCAATGCTTGACCTTCAATATATTCAGCCGGTAAGTTTGGTCCAGGATAGTATCCTAATACACCATCGTGATAGTCAACCTTCCAAAACATAAAATCATGATTGGTTTTTGCTGATGGATTTATTATACTCTCAACAGCATCAGGTTCACAATGTAAAGTCTGTGCTAACTGATCGCGATAGTCGTTGATACTTAGTTTCATATTTGTAGTCCACCTACCGTGCTTAACTATAACCCAGTAACCTGGTTTAAGTTCGTCACGTATATCTGGACCTACGTCTAATACTTGGAACCATCTAGCACGGATGCCTGTTTCTTTAGCATCATCGTTTAAAAGATAGATTCCACTGGCGAGTCGCTTTTCTCCAAAGTCGCCATTAATACATAAAAGGTTGTCACCTATTGCTGATAATTTACTCATCGTCTTCCCAGTCGTCTTCAAAAATTGGTACCATTTCAAAGTCACCATTAGGTAGTTCTACTTCCTTATACCCAATTGGTTCTTTACTTTGTGCTTGTGCTTTGTTCTTTGCTATTTGTGTCTTAACGGCAACCTCAGGCTCTATTTCTTCCTGTTGTTTTTCTTCGACTGGTTCCGGGTCAGGCTGTATCTTTTTCTCTGCCTTGGCTGTTTTTGCTGTCTTTGGAACTGGTCCACCTTCAGCAACACCCGGATCTGATGTGATTGGTTGTGTAGACTTAACACTTACTGCTTCGTCTACAGATGAGTCTGCGTTCTTATAATGCTCTCTAGCACGTTCGTCTGCTGTTTTAATAACTTTACCACCAGGACCTAATAAGTCACCTTTGGCATTTACACGCATATTACCTATTGCTACAGTATCACCCTGTGCGGCAATAACGGATTCCATATCAATGACTACGCCTTTGCTTGTTATATGTTTACTCATCTTTTAAAAATTCCTTTATGTCTAAGTTGTACTTAAGGCTATCTACCTTATGTATGCCTAATATGTATAGTACATAACTGGCAACACTACTGCCTCTACCGACACCCCAGACTATGTCATGTTTTCTCATGGTATCAATAATATATATCAACACCTGTAGTATAGGATATAAGTTTCTGGTCCTATACATCTCTAGTTCTATACTTATCCTATTTATGGCTTCAGGACTTACATCCTTTGGCAATTTTTTAGATATGTATTCTTCAACATCTAATGTTTTATAATGCTCTGGGATAAACCATTTGCTTTGTTGTTCACTGTGAAATGCTGATACAGACTGCTCTAAGTCTTGTAATAATTCTAATGGACTAAGTTCTAACTCACTACACTTGTAATTGTATTGTCTTGCGTCATCGTCATTATTAAACTCTAGACCATCTAACTGTTCCCCATTGTAAAGTAATTCAATACCGTGATTTTCATCTAGTATTGATCTGCTAAATCTATCTAAGTTTATATTAACTTTGGTTTCCATGTTTTCTTATTCTTAAATTCTTCTAAGTCAATTATCTCGCCTGTGGTTGATGCTCCGCCTTTCATGGCATCTCTTAATTTAGTTTCTAATTCTTCAAGTGGCTCTCTAACTGCTTGTTGAACTTTTTCAAAATGATTTTCAATGTAGTGATTATATTCTGTTTCATCTCTAGCACTACCATCGTATGTACTAATATCATTTCTAAACCACCATGCTAACTCATGAAATGCTATTTGTCCTTCTACGATCATATCATTAATTTTAGGCAAGTATTCATACTCACTTTCGTCATCATAATAAGTATAGCAAACTTTTGATCTGTTGTCAACGATTTCTACAGCACCTACAAAACAATGTTTAGTTATAGTGCTTATCTTAGCATGTAACATTACACCTAAGGATGCTTCGCCTAAGTCTGGCGACAGTATAACATTATTATCAAATTCGCTGAATAAGTTTAGTAGTTGTTCTGATGTATTTTTGCCTACTAAAAAAGATTCGTTAAGAATAGTATCAAAGAAGAAGTTTATCTTGTGAAAGTTAATTGAATGTTCTATATTAATATCTTGTTGGTCTTTTACAGGCTCTTCTGGTGCGGCTGTAATTTCTATATTAATAGTGTATGGTATAGATTCCAAACTAAACAAACCATCAAAGTTGTGTATCTTGTTGACAATAATGTCTTTGCTTATTCTAGTGTGGCTATTTTTTAGTGTCGTATACATATGATTGTGCTAATAATTTTGTTACTGCGACTCTTCGCATTTCTTCCCTTTCCTCTTCTGGAATCGGATCAGGATCTACTTTCATCTCTCCTTCGCCTATTTCAAATATTCCTACTCCATCTTCAATATCTTTCTTTGCCATGGCAAGTTGCATTCTTTCGCCATATTCAAACCTAGCATTATCTATATAGGTTTGTAATTGTTGATAAGCAGGATAGTTTGGGTTTGCTCTAAATAACTTTCCTTGTGCTTCTTCAATGTGTAAAAGCAATTCTTCGTCATTATATTTAGAAAAGTCATGAAACATTCTTATTCTTTAATAGGTACTCTGCTAAAAACACTTTGTTCGCAAATCCTATCCTATTACCTCTTATCTGTGCTTTGTGTTCTCTTAGGTTTTTCTTTTTAATAAAAGCATAAGCCTCTGTTTTATTATTTATGGTTGCCTTGTATGGAAAGTCGTTCCAATATGATAATAGTATTCTAGTTCTTTCTTCTAGATTAGGATTAGTTTTTCCGTATATATCTAGTAGTTCTGTTTTGTCCCAAAGACTAGGTGTAAAATTTGTCATAATTAGATTGGCTTAGTGAATTATACGCATACCTTTGACTGAATATAATATCAACATTTGGTATTGCGTCTTTAATACAGAACTCAATGGCATAGTTTTGTGTACGTCCGCCCAAGGATAATTTATAATTATTAATAATACTTTCGCTGAAACCCACTGGTAACTTAGCATCTTTTAGGTCAGCATACCCTGTATCTACAGGCGTATAATCCTGTAGCATAATCTTAGACATCTGCTTTTTAATGTCCTTTACGCCCACGTACACCGTCTGTATGCGATTTTTATCACCAGGTATGAACTTGAGCATTGTTCTGCCTTTGTTACTTGTTATTAAAGTATATTCGCTGTTCTCGTCTATAATATCCCAATGCCAGTGTTCTAAGTAAAACTGTAATGTCTTATTCAAATCTGTTGTTTCATAGACTACAGCATAAAAATTAATTAGTTCGCTTGGAGATTGTAAGTTAGTTACTGGTTGAAAACATTCCTTTAAGTAGGCACCCATGGCTTCTGGTCCTGCTACAGTAATTTCCATACCATTTGGATCTTCTAACTTTTGGAATTCGTCGTCTGAATCACTACCAAAGCCTAAACCATATATGCCATCTTCTTGTTCTAATGCTGTTTTTACATACATAATAGCACTACCAGATGTAAACCAACTAGCAATATCATCTATATTATCACTGATCTTGTGAAAACCTAATGAGTTAAAGTGTTCAAGTTGATGTGTGTCGTGCTTTATAGCACTCCACTGGTACTTAAGAAATGTTAGATCTATCTGAGGCTTGTCCTTCATCCTGCTCTCCTACAGCCGTATCGCATTGCTGACAACAATCAGGAGTACCGCATTTGTCATGAAGGACCCCGTCCTTGTCATAGCCTTCGCTATCGACTTTTTTGGGTGTAAATATACTTGGTTTAAAATATTTTAGTTGGTCCATACAGTTATTTATCTGTATGTACTAACGTCTGCTTACTATCTCGTCAATTAAACCATAATCTAATGACTCTTGGGCAGTCATAAAATTATCGCGTTCTATATCTTTATTAATTTCATCAAAGGATTTACCTTTGCTGTTATGTTCTACGTAGATTTCAGTAAGTTCTGTTCGCATACGACTTATCTCTTGTGCGGCAATCATTATATCTGACTGCTGTCCACTAGCACCACCGCTTGGTTGGTGTATCATATGTCTTGCTTTTGGTAGCATAAAACGTTTACCAGGGGCACCAGCCTGTGCTAATAAACTGCCCATACTACATGCTTGGCCCATAACAATAGTTGATACATCAGGCTTAATATATTGCATTGTATCATATATTGCCATACCGGCTGTAACAACACCGCCTGGTGAATTAATATAAAAGTTAATTTCTTCTGTACTACTTTCTGCTTCTAAGAATAATAGTTGAGCACATATGGCATTGGAAACTTGGTCATCGACTTGACCGTTAAGAAACACAATACGTTCTTTTAATAGTCTACTGTAGATATCGTAACTACGTTCACCGCCTGCTACTTTCTCTACTACATAAGGTATAAAATTCATTACCAAATCTCCTTTTCTTTTTGTTGTGGTATAATATTATTTATTTTATCATCATTCATCTCGATGATTTTTTTGTGTACCGTACTATGGAACACATGTTCTTTGAAGTCTTCAAAGTTCAAGTTTAGCATTGCTATTGGAATATCTGTTTGCCTCCAAGGGAAAGCAAACAAGTTATGGTCTACTGATTGTAGTTCCATATTATATTTAATAGCATCTAAAATATGATTCTTTGTTCTCGTAATGTCGTCAAACTTGTATGCTGGATAAGTTTTATCGCAGTTATGATTAGCACATTGTAAGAAATTATACAAGTATGACCCTTTGTTCTTTTGAAGTTCTTTATTATAATCTAAACCATAATGTCTAAACAACGACTTAACATGCTGTGGAAAACGTAACATTTCTATACCACCATAATGTCCACTAACCAACCAACGTTTGTTTTCAATAGGTACTTGTTTATAACCAAAGCCTGGGAATGGATTCTTTTGACTAGCAAACATTTGGAAATTTGGTGTTAGGTCGTCTGGTCTATTAAGTACTACCTTTCCTTGATTATCCATTTTAACTTCAATGGGTAATTTATATTTGTTAATAACAGAAAGTATAACACCTGTGTCAAGGCCTCCACTAAAATGAAATACAGCAGGTTTGTCTATTACTTCAAGTAGTTGCTCAAGGTATTGCTTAATCATCATAGATATTCTATGAGCACATTCATCTAATTGATAGTCTTGATCAAAGTTCCAAGCAATAGGTTGTTCGTTATGATTATGCCTACGAAGTTGCATATCTTGTATAGAGTAGTCACTATCGATAGGCAAATTATCACGTTCTCTAAATACAGGATGATTGGATAGCACACTTCTTAAATTAGATACCATACCTATAGTTCTGTAGTCATCGAACTCTACATGCCAACCCGTGTCAGTTTTAGTAATGTTAATATAGTTGCCTTTACGTTCATCAAACTTATAACCTTTAAAGAATCCTTTATCAGTTTTAGTCCAACCAACATCTAAAAACAATCTGACACCTGCTGACTCGCCTTTCATAATTAAAGTAGGCGGACGTTGTATTTGTCCTGGGGTCATGAAACTAAATATCATCTACTTTCTATACCCCAATGTGCGTATGTACCTTGTACACATACTGCTTGATAGTAAGCATCGTTGTCAGCACTATGTAAGTTCTGTTGTATTGCTTTACGTGGATCAACAGGCATCATGTTAAAGATTGTTCTACAATCCATAATCTGCCAGTATGCCCAGTTCTGATGATGTTCAAATTGTTTGAATAAGTTTTCAAGTATAACCATATCAAACTGCGGACCTTGGCACCAAATCTTATCGACACCAACCAAGTATTTGTTTAGTTCAGCAAAGAACTGACTTAATGGTTGTCTACCATCTTCTGAAAATGCTTCGTCTTGTATATCTTGTGGCTGAGTGGCCCACCATTGAAGTGTACTTTCTAACACACTACGGTCAGCATTCATTTGCTCGTCAGCACTAGGCCGCCATAGTTTTTTGCTATGTGGATCAGACATTGTAAAAGGATCAAACTTTACAGCACCCACTGATAATACAACACAATCTGGTTCTGTGCCTAGTGTTTCTATATCAATCATAGCATGTGTGGCCATAGTAATACTCCTAATAAAGTATTATTATACGACAATTCTAAAAGATTGTCAACGATTCTTTTGGCATCCAAGTTATCCAAGAATGGCGTTCGCCTGATAATACTTTCTTGACTTCGTGGTATTGTGTACCGCCATCAAATAAACAGCAGAAACCTTTATCCTTAGGCAATCTATAGTCGCCTAAATAAAAGTCTCCACCAGTATATTCATCTGGATGTGATAGTTGTATTATCATTGTGTACTGCCTTCTCTCTAATGTTTTAGTTGGCCCTGCGTCAACGTGTTTATGTAAGAAGTCACCTTCTTCCATTTTAATTAACTTAGTACCTCCAGCATCAAAGTCAGGTTTAA
>Ga0209645_1001195_pt1 | contig 13093 bp, 4 predicted proteins | sample ETNvirenome_6_30_FD_184070 | JGI IMG/M metagenome (GOLD analysis project Ga0209645, IMG submission 184070) | Marine viral communities from the Pacific Ocean - ETNP_6_30 (SPAdes) (version 2) | ecosystem: Environmental > Aquatic > Marine > Oceanic | place: Pacific Ocean | collected 2013-06-19
GACAATCAAGTTCCCTCTGCAATGCTAGCAGAGTTTCCTGACGCAACAAACATGAGCGTGTTTAATGGAGAAGAAATTTGGGTAAAAATAAATTATTCAGTAGAGTATTATAGACCTAGCTTTTCGTCTTTTTCACAAGACGACTACTGGCCTAGTAATATGGATATTAAAATTACACTAAGAGATTCTGGCGGCAGTAACGATCATTTTAGAAGTACGCCGCTATATTCGGCAAGCATTCCAGAGGTATGGACCGGCGCGGGTGGAGCAACTGACAATACGCCGTTTAACTCTACTGGAAGTTTGGGTAGTGATAACTTTAGTGCATTTAACACCTCTATAGAAGGTAGTGGTTATGCTGAATATTCTTGGGATAATTCTGATGAAAGCCTTTTATACGCTCCATCGGGACCGGTTAGCTCTTGGACTCCAGACTATACTTTTACTGTTCCAGGGGTAAATGGTGCTCATGACAACTCTAACAACACTGGGTATATTCTTAACAGCAACGAGTACGATGGAGTTTGGAATAACAGTTATGAGAGCGACAATATTTACGGAATGGATGTTGTTAGTACTACGTACAACGAAACAAGATATTTTACTGGCTATAGAACCATGATTGTTAAGTTTAAAATCTTTACCGACCAATCGCCGGCACTTAGTCCTTCTGGAAGTGCTTTAAAAATTGTAGACAATCTTCATGTTAAAGTAGAGAGAACTAGTAACGCCCCGCTTACAAGTAGTGGTCGTCACGCTCTTTGGATTCGAGGCATGGCTATTTACAAGCAGCGTGAAATGAAGACTGCGGGAAGCGCTTACGTTCCGCCGGTTATTAATGAAAATGTAGCTCAGTATGGGTACTATGAAGAAGATCTTCAAGTGTATGAAACAACAGCGCTGGGAGCTCAATACGGTACGCTTTCTAGTGCCGGTGGTGCTAACGCCGCATCAGCAGTAACTATTGACTACGGAACAAATACAGTTGTTCAAGAACAGGTGTTAGGCATGGAGACTGTTGACGAAGCATTTCCAGCAACAGCTATAGAACCTTTCGCTACTGTAGAATATATAATGCCAGAAAACTGGAGTGGTTTAGCTAGCGGTTTACCAGTAAATTTAGCGCAAGGTCTAGAAGATACTTATGGGCCTGAAAATCCAGCAACTCAAATGCAATCTCCAGCTGACAGCAATGGAAACAGTGTTACTTACTTTGTTCCAAATAGCACTATAACAAATACAATAACAACATATAGCGCCGCTAACAATGGAACCGCAATAAACACTTATGCCGGTGTGCCTTTAGGCAATCATCAACCAGGTGTTACTCAAGAAACTATAAACGACGTACAAAATTATTTTGTGTTTGCCGATACTGTTGGAGCAGGTCAGTCTTGCTATGCCGAGCAAAACCAAGTAGACATACTAGAGCACGGACAATGGTACATGCTTGATTTAGGCTACGACGAAGCTACTACTACTTTCTCAGGCGGTTACCCGGACTTCAGTAGAGTTAACGGCGGAACAATAGGGTTGACTAATGCTGTTGACTTTGATATAGCTCAAGCAGCTCATCGTGCGACGCATGAAAACACTATAACACCAGACGGTAGCGTTGCTAGTGCCGTTAGCGCTGTAGGACAAGACAACTATCCTGCTGGCTACTTTGGGCAAATTTCAGCTGCAGGCGATACCAACGGTAGACTTATTTTTATGCCTACCACAGCAACAGAGTATGGTGAAGAAAGAGAAGTTCTTAGAGTTGTGTTTCAAGCAAGCTCAGAAAGACCTGGCGGCGTAGACAGAATAAGACTTCAAAGCTTCAATAGCACTGAAATAATAATAACAGATGCCACGCTTATAAACATTTCTAACGTAGGTGCTGGCGGTGATTTTTCTGACGCTTGGGTTGTAAGTACTACAAACAGTTTAATAACAGCGCTTGATCAACCTGTTTCTTACTACAGCAATGGTGGTTGGGTTTGGGATTTATTTCAAGATTCTGACGCAAGCTTAAACACTGTAACTCAAGATTTAAACGGTCAACTACTTCAGGCAACGTCACAAGGCTACACGCTTTCTTTTCAAGTTCAAAACAATCCTAGCACAGGCTCTGTTGAAGGTTCGTTAGAAGTACACGTAGTAACAGATGCTTGGGAAGAAGACGCTCAACATAGAGTGCTTAGCATTACAGATATTAACGCGGCTGATTCTTACAGTATAAACTTTAACTATGACAATCAAGTTTCTGTTGAAAGTGGCAGTGTTACGGCTGACTTAAGTTTAGTTGCGTCTGATGTTTTAAGCTACGTTAGTGATCAAATAACTATAGTGCCTGGTCCAAACGGTTTTTCTGGAAAAATAACTCAACTAAGCATACAAGACGACTCTGAAATAGTCAGCGGTGGAGTTACAGACTCTTGGATATTTACTAGCTACAACACAGACTCTCTTGAATCTAATCCAGTGCAGCCAACAAGCGAGTATTTATTTCAACAAGAGCAAATAGTCTTTGCCGATGCTCCAGAAGGTATACAAGTTAGTCAAGCTATAAGTCAAGATATAGGGGTTGGCGAAACGTATAGAGTAGAGTTCGACTACGACTACGAAGAAGGTGGTGTTGAGTTTTATTACTTTATTCAACCTGGCGTTGGTATTTACCAACACTACAACTCAACTAATCCAGCTAGTGAAATTAGCGTTGAGAAAACAATCGGTGAGCAAATGGCAGCTGACTACTATCAAGAAGGCATGCTAATAGGATCTTTAGTGTTTATAACTTCAAGACCATTAAACAGTTATAGTTTAGACAACATAACAATGACTAAGGTTGCTGAAAGTTACAGCACATCAAAACCTACAATATCGTATAGCGAAGATGTGAAAGGTTGGGTAAGCTTTAAGTCATTTGCACCAGAAAGTGGAATTAACATTTCAAGAAAATACTTTACATTTAAACACGGTAGAGCTTATCAACACTATCACGCAGACTCTAGCGTAAACAACTTTTACGGAGAAGGTTTTAAAGAATCTTTTATAGTGACACTGCTTAACGATCAGCCTGATCTTGTTAAAAACTTTAAAACATTAAACTACGAAGGTAGTCAGTCTGCAGTTTTAGAACAAGATTCTTTAGGTTACGATGCTGAGTTTTATAACTTTACAAGTAAACCTGGTTGGTCTGTAGAGTACATAAAAACAAACATTGAGCAGGGATCTGTTAAAGAGTTTATTGACAAAGAAGATAAGTGGTTTAATTACATAAGAGGAGCAGGAGCACCAACAGTGTCAGATTTTAACTTTCAAGGAATAGGCCAACTATATCAAGACCCTATAGTACTTGTTGAAGACACAGAACAATTAGACATATGATGCAGATAAATAACATATCTATCAACTTAGTAGAGTTGCCCCAAACCGGCGGTGTTAAAACATTTAACATTACTGGCGATAGTGGAGCTAAGTTCATATTAATAGTTAATAACTCAACCGGTAGTTATTACGATTTTAAAAACAAAGCTTTTTCTAGTGGTCATGGGCCAAATAAAATGTTAAAAAGCTCTTTATCTGGAGGCAGCTTTCAGGGATCTATTATTTTTCCAAGCGCAGCAGGTGCTAACTACGATATACTTTTAATAGCAGATCCTACGGACGATACAGTCATGAGAAGAGGTAAGCCTATAAATAAAAGGTTAAAGCAATTAGGTAATACTACTTTAACTCTATCTCCAGCGACAAGCTTTTCTGGATATTACAACACTTTGCCTAGCAGCCTAGCTGTTACTAACAGCCCTACGGCAGCTTCTTCTAGCTCTAGCTTAGAGTGGACATTTACAAACAATACTAACGCAACAGAAATAGGTAATGGTTTTGGAGCGGGCTTAATAGTTAACTCAGCAAACACCGCAAACACAGTAATACTAGACGACGCTTGGTACTTTAACACTACAGGCACAGTAGATGGCGCTACGTCTTCAAGCACTGCTTTAGTTGTAGATTCTGTCGACAACTTATTTATTGGTATGTCTATTACAAACGGTCTTACTGGCTTTTCAGGGTCAAAACCTGTGGTCTTAAAGATAGCGTCAGAAACAAAAACGCTAACTCTTGATAAGGCTGCTAGCGCTAGTGACGGAGCAACTTTAACATTTAACGGTTACGGTATTAGTAATATAAACAACGCTTTAGGATGTAATATTGATCCTCAGTTAAAAATACAAAAATCTGTTAGGCCTACTACAACTGTTAGAGGAGCAGTAAATAACGATACAACAATAACTGTAGACGGTACCTATGGCGTTCATGCTAGCGCTGGAGAAGCTTTTTTCACCGGATTAAACGTAGACGCAGGCGGCTCTAAAGTAACTAGCTCTAATGCTAGCGCTACAGTAGGAGACTTAACGGCTAGTGGTAACCAAACGTTTAAAGGCGGAGAAATTTTAACGTTTCACATGGTTGATAGGAATAAGGCTTTAGTAACTACCTTTCAAGTGAGTGGAACTATTGTAGTTAACTCACACCCTTCTTCAGACGTAACTGTTTACTTTGATTTAGATAAATTTATAACCCCAGGATCAGACTCTTAAACTATGCCAGACGGAACATATCATAAACTAGTATTTAACACAAGTAATATTAACGCTTCGCTGCAAGTTAATGACCACGCGTACAAGGTTTCGGGAAACGTTACTACTAAAGGTCTTATAACTTATAACGACGCGACACCTCAGTACATAGGCGTTGTAAAAAAAATAGGTCACAACTACATACACATAAAAGATATGCAGAACGCGCCTAGCCAACACGATCTTATTATGTTTGCTAAAAATCAAGCAGTAAATAAGTCAGGAGTAAAAGGTTATTATGCTGAAGTAAAGCTTAAAAATAACAACCCTAACGAAATATCAGAGCTGTTTTCTATAGCTTCGGAGTTATCTCCAAGCAGTAAATAATAGCTCATTAATGTAACTATAAATAGATAAAATATAATATTATGGCAATATACGGTTCACGTTCGCCTTTTAAAAAAACTGAAAGCAAAGAAAGTCCTTTAAAAATACCTCTTGGATTACCTGCCGCTTTACAACTTGGTGGAGCTGTTATGGGTTTTTTTGGAAAGCGTAAAGCTAGAAGACAAGCTAAAAGACAGCAGCAAGCAGATCAACAAAGATTTAACGAAATGCAGGCTCAATACAACGCTATTGAGTTTCAAAACCCATACGAAGGATTAACTAATCCATACGCAAATCTTACTAATCAAATGTCAGGCCTTGCTAATCAGTATGAAGGTATGACTAATCAATTTGCAGGTCTCACTAACCAATACACTGGCTTACAAAGTCAATATGGCGGCATGGAGAATCAGTTTGCTGGGTTAACAAATCAATACGCTGGCTTGCAGAATAGATTTAAAGGCATGCAAAACACTATGGAGGATTTAACCGTAGATAGAGGTGCTGCAGACTTTGCTAGAGAACAATCACAACAACAGCAAGCAAACTTATTAAGTAGTTTAGGCGGAGCAGCTGGCGGTAGCGGTATTGCTGGTTTAGCGCAAAGTTTAGCTGCAGCTGGCAACCAACAAGCAAGACAAGCTTCTTTAGATATTGCTCAACAAGAAAGACAAAATCAATTAATGTCTAGACAAGAAGCTGGTAGAATACAACAAATGCAGTTAGGAGAAGCGTCTAGACTTGATCAATTAAGAGCTAGCGAAACAGCAAGGCTGCAGGGTATGACGGCTCAAGAAGCCGCTAGAATAGATCAACTACAAAGAGGTGATAGAGGTAGAATACAGCAATTGCAAATGGGTGAAAGAGCTAGATTACAAGGTCTTACCGCTCAAGAAGCTGGTAGACTAGACCAATTGCAAAGAGGTGAAGCTTCAAGGCTTCAAGGGCTAAGTGCTGCTGAACAAAGTAGATTAGATCAACTTATGGCTAGTGGCGCTTTTCAAGTAGACATGCTAGATCGTAAAGGTCAGCAATATGTTGAACAGCAAAACATAAACAGAATAACAAACATGTACGGCTTAAGTGCTAGCAACTTAGCTTCGTCTACCGCAGTAAGTCAAAGTACTCCAAGCGGAGCTGGTAATTTGTTGACAGCATTTGGAAGCGCGGCGAGCGAAGGAGCTTTTGACAAAGGAAGCTTTTTAAGCAATTTATTTAGTTAATATATTATGGCAGAAGATAAAGACAAAGAGGGAAACGAGCTTTTAGGTCAAGACTTTCTTGGCGATATGCAAAAAAACGTTGACAGCATGCCAACTACTGGTTTGTTTGATAAACTAGCTAAGCTTGGTGCACAGCAAAGACTACAACCTTTAGCAGATCAAAAAAGATTTGAAAGCGGTTACAAGCCTCTTCTTAAAATGGTAGAAGACGCCGAAGACAGAGTTACAGCTGGCATGCTAGCGTATAAGTTAGCTAATCCTGACATAGACGACTCAAAACTACACGGCGGTGTTGGAGACTTAGTTACTAGTACTATGACTGAAAACAACGCTAGGTTTAAAGAGCTAAACAGGCAGCTATCATATATGTCGCCTAGAAACCCTAAGTACGCTGACATAGTGGCTGAAATAGCAGATATAAACAAAAACTCTTTAGGTTTACGTGATCAAAACGCAAAACTCATGGAAATAAAAAACACCATGAACCATAAAGACTTTGACATTAAAGAAGTGTCTAAAGGTAACTATGCTGGTGTTAAGAAGATGTACTCTGATATTCAGGCAGGTGTATCGGACAACTTTCAAACTATAGATGGTAAACTTTATTGGGTAGATCCTAATCCTGACATTGCTGAAGATGACCCATACAAAAAAACATCTGTAGAATCAATTCAGGCTTTAGCGCCTGAAATGACTTTTGGAGAAGCTAACCTACAACACAACGGTATGTTGTCAGCTGTCTCTGATATGCCGGCTGATAGCCCTAACTACGATCAAAACTTAAGCTTTAACGTTGGCACAATGTTTACAGATATTGGTGACGCTGGTGTTAAGTCGTTAATATTTGATAATGAAAACAGCGAAGAAGACGACGCGGGCAACTTAGTAGGCTGGAGCAACGGTGGCGATATGTTTAATACTTCAAATTGGTTTGAGTCGTTTTATAACGATTTAGGAGTAACAGATCCAAATACAATGATAGATATTAGGCAAGCTATACAGAGAGAGGGTGTTACCCACAAAATAACAGGTGCTGATGGTAAACAAAGAAAAGTAATTGATCATTTTAGAAAGTGGTATATTAATGAGCTTAAAAAAGTTGAAAAGTCTGAAAAAGGTAAACCTAAAGCCGGAACTAACTTAAACCAGGCTCCTGGAGATGAACTTGAGTTAAAAGATGAAAGCACAGACATGTTGCTTGGTGGAAACACTGGTGGAAATCCTGATTTTAAAAACGACGCGTACCTACTTGAATCTGAAAACAGTATGATGTCGTTTGATAGCGCTTGGAATAGTGGTAAAGAATCTAAAGTGCTAGAAGAAATAAACACTTTGCTTCCTGGTTTAAAGATAAACAACATTGTTGAAGACGCTGACTTATTGTCTGCCCGCAAGCTTACGTTCGATACTAGCAACTCTTATTTTGACAACTGGAACGGAAATTACGCAAAAGAGCTTGGGTTAAACGGTAGTTATGGCGGATCTTTTGGAGTAAGCTCAATATCTAATCAAGGACCAATAGAAAACAGTAGAGGTCTTTCAGACCAAGACGCTTTTGTAGAAGTGCTGCGAATATACCAAGCGGCTTCTTCCGCAGCTCCAAGCTGGATTGATGGTTCAGAGTGGAGAGGTTTATCAGCCGCAGAAAAGTTTGACCTCGTGGCAAGAAAAGCAATGACCAACGACGGAAAGTGGGAAGATTATTCTAACTGGCAGTAATTTATACATGAACAATATACAGCATTTATATAAAGCTTTAATAGAAAACAATCTTTTAAACATATCGTTTGACAAGTTTTCTCAGTTCTACGAGAACGATAAGTACAAGCAAAATGTTTTTACAGCTATTAAAGAAAAAGGTTTGTTTGACGGAAACTTTGAAAAGTTTTCAAGCATATACAGTTTACCTAAAGCTAAACCTGGCGTTGACGCTCAAGGTAACGACATTATGATTGGCGGTAAAGTTAGTCAAGAAAAAAACACTTGGATAGAAAATGCTTTTGGTAAAAACACCGTAACAGACTTTGTAGGCGATCTATATAGATCTGGTAAACAAGGCTGGGCTGCGGGGCAAAGCGTAGATGAAGCTTTAGAAGTATACAAAAAAGGTAGAAACTTGTCTGCAGAAGATCTACAAGCTTTTTTAGATGCTAACAAGCGTATGCAAGAAGCTGGTGTTACGGATGAAATGCTTAACTACCAGAAAATGTACGAAGAAAATGGTGGTGGTATGTGGGGCGCTGTAAAAGCTTTTGCTGCAAACCCTACTATAGCTCCCTCTGTAATTGTAAGCTCTATAGCGCAAATGATTTCTTCTGCTGAAGACTCTGAAGAAGTTCTTGGTATGGCCGCTTTATCTTCAGGCGCTGGCGCTGCTGCTGGAGCTGCTATAGGTTCTACAGGTTTTTCACTTGGACCTCTTGGTGCTTTAACCACGGCCGGCGGTGCAGTATCTGGTGCTGTTGGTGGTTTCTTTGGTGGTCTTACCGGAGTAATGGAAACTGGCAATACTTTAGCTCAGCTATTACAAGAAGAGATTGGCGAGGGTGTAGAAATGACAAAAGAAAACGTTAGAGCTATACTAGAAGACGCTGATAAGTTTCAAGATTTAAAAGACAAAGCTGTAGCTAGGGGTTTAACTATAGGTGCTATTGAAGGTGTAACAGCTGGTCTATCAAGAGGTATAGGTAGTGTTGCTGTTAAAGGAGCTACTACTATTGGCAAAGGCGGTAAAAAAGTTCAAAAAGCTTTAACCGCAACGCAGAAAGGTAGACTAGCAAAACAAGTTGCTGCGTTAGAAATGACGGCTGGTGCTGGTGGTGAAGCTTTAGGGCAAAAGGCCGCTGGGCAAGAGCTTGACGCTAGTGAAATATTCTTAGAAGGTATAGCTGAAGCTAAAGGTGTTGCGAACGTTGCTGATATACTAGCTAAAAAATCTTACACATTAAACGGTGGCGCTGCAACCAGAAAAGATATAGAAAGCTTTTTAAACAACGAAAACATATCAAACGAAGACAAAGCTAAAGCTAAAATAGAAGTTATTGGTGATAAGTCTTTAAAAGCTTTTGTTGATCAAACTCAAGGCAAGGCAATAGCAGACTCTCAAATAGATTCTAAGATAACAGATAAAGCTGATAGAGAAGCTTTAGTTGAGCTTGAGCAGAAAAGAGTAGATCTAAATAAAAAAGCAGAAAAGAAAGGTATAGAGAAAGTACCTAACGCCGCAGAACAACTTGCTACGGTAGAAGCTGAAATAGAAGCTATCATAGGTAAGTATGAAGGCGCTGTAGAAATAGGTAAGTCTGAAGGCGCTCAAAAAGTAAGAAGAGCTAGGCTAGATATACTTAAAGATGAAATAACCGGTAAGGTTAAAAAAATGAAAGCCTACAAAGACATGGACATCGATACTTTTGAAGGAAGTATAGATGAAATTGTAGAGCAATACACCAACAACTTAGTCGAAAACGCTAACTACGATATACAAGTTTTAGAGGCAGAGCTCAAAGGTTATCAAGAAAAAGGTGACACAAAAGCTATTAAGAAAGTTCAAGAAATGATAGCTGATCGTCAGTCAATACTTGAAGATGCTGCTAAAGGTTTAACGCAAGATGAAAAAGGTAAAAAGATAAAAATATCTGAAGCTGTTAACGCTGGTACTTATGGTATGCTTCTTGAGGATAATACTACTGGCAAGTTAAAGGTGGTGTTAAATAACGAGGCAGATATTACTGATGAAAAAGGATATATTAATGTAGCCGCGCACGAGTTTTTACATGCTGCTTTACGTAAAACGTTCTTTAAAAAATCTGACGTTGTAGCTGGCATGACTGAAGCAAGAGGTGCTGGTATACAGACTGGTCAAAAGCTTATTAACCATTTGCTTGAGTCTGGCGAGGTTGAGTTTCTTAACGAGATTAAATCTAGGTTAGAGGCTTACGGCGCTGTAGACAAAGACGGTAAAGTTAACTTAACAGAAGACTTGCAAGCACAAGAAGTTTTAAACTTGCTTTCTGACTCAATGGTTAATGAAATATACAAAGCTGAGAACGAAAGTTTCTTTGTTAAGCTTGGTAATATTATATCAGAGCAAATACAAAGCTTGTTGCCTGCTAGCTATGCTAAAAAACTACAGTTTAAAGATGGTAAGCAAGTATTTGACTTTGTCAAAACTTTTGGTAAAGCTGTGGCTGGAGATAAAGCTGCCGGTAAAGTAATCGCAAAGGCTGCTAAAGAAGGTGTTGACGTAGGCCCTATTAAAGGAAAAGAAGGCGCTAGAGCTACTGCTCAAAAATCTTCTGTAATACAAGAAAAGGTTGACGGCTTTGCGCTAAATGAAGACGGCTCTAAAATGACTAAGCAAGAGTACGACGACAAAGGTAGCGTCGATGCTTACATGTATTTAATAGGCGAGCAAAACATAGACCCTTTAATTAACAAGCAGCTAGTAAAAGCTGGTATAGATATTAATGCTACAGACGCCAATGTAAACGGCGTGCCACTAGAGGAGTTTTTAGAGCGTGTAAGAGAGTTATTAATTCCAGACATATTAGGTTTTGACCCAGGTAAAGAAACCACTAAAGATGGCAAGTTTGGTTTATCTGGACACGTAAACAGTCGTATAGCTTTTAGAGTTGGTGACGCTGCTAAAAAAGCTAAAAAACAAGTTGCAGCAAGCTCTCTTGATAAAGACGTAAGTGGTGACGGTAAAATGACAGCAGCTGATTTTATAGCAGATGAACAAGATGCTATGATTGAGGATTTTGAAAGTCGAGATCAAAGCATATTTGCCGATCCAATAGAAGAGCGTGGTGTCGTAAAGTCTGAATATAGACAAAAACTAAAAAGAAAAGACGGTAAAAAGTTTATTGCCGAACAGCAAGAAGAAGATATAAGACAAGGCGTAAGAGATATAGTTAAGTCTCAAAAGACTGAAATATCTGAAAAAGACTTTATGCTTAAGTTTGAAAACAATGTTAAGAAGAAAATGAAAAACATTGTGCAGCAAGCTATGGGTAGCGGCAAAAGTTTTATTGACTTTGTTTATGATAACATCGACGTTATATTAGAATATTCTACAATACAAGATCTTGTTGCTATGGAAAGACTTGTTGGTCAAAAGTTTCCTGAGGGTAGAAGAATATTTAGCGTTATAGTAAAGAAAAACATAAGCCCAACAGAGGTTGACAACGCTATAAACAAAGGTAAAATAAAGCCTGACGTTGGTAGAAACACTGGTCCTGATCTATACGAAAAACGTAAGCCAACAAAAGCAGAGGTTGAAGCTTTCTTTTTAGGTAAAACTTCTGATGGCCAAACAATGGCAGAGGTATTAAACTACGAAATAGGTAGATCAACTAGAGGTACTAGAAAAGATGGTTTATCTCGTATGATGATTTCTACACTAGCTCTTGACGCCGTGATGGAAACAATACAAGAGCCTGGTGTTATGGAAGAGGCAAGTGTATTTTCACCGGACATAAATAAAGAAGTTCAACTTCAAGAGTTGGCACTAAAAGTCAACAGAGGTATTAACACTCAGTTCTCACGAGCTGATGAAACGCAAATAATAGAGCTAGAAAACCTTCTTAAAAAGAACGGTCAAAAATCTAGTAAGGTCTTAGCATACATTAAAAACAACAATATTTCTAAAGAAGTTGAAAACGAAGCTTTAAGAAGATTTGGAGGTAGAGGCCACGATCATCAAGGCGACTTAAATAAGTTACCCGGATTTAAAGAAAACTTAAAAGAAAGCAAAGTTGGTAGAGAGCCTAGACATAAATCTTTAGAAAGACTAGTGCTTAACAACTTACAGGTTGGTGTAGAAAGCATTGTAAGCAAAACTAAACAAGCAATAATGATGATGGCCGAGCCTATGGAAGGTTTCATGCCAGACGCTATGCTAATGTTTCAACAAGGCGTAAAAAATATTTTAGCAAGCTTTGAAGTTAAAGCAGACATAGCTAGAGGCGTTGCCAAAAGTTTTTGGTTTTCTAGTAAAGATCCTAACGGTAAAAATCTTAAAACAAGAAAAGCTTTTGCCGAACAGCAAGACATGGACACTTTTTTAGGTTTATACAAAAAAGCTTTTGTAGAAATTAAAAAAATACCTAAACTTTTAGGCTTAGATTCTATTGACGGTGACACAATTATATCTCCAGTGCAATGGCAAAAAATAAAAGACAGTAAAATAGCAGCAGCTATATCTGGAATTACAATTGAAATAGATAGTGCTTGGATCTCTAGAGCTTACGCTGCAAAAGATATAGTAACCCACTATATAAATGTTGGTGCGGCTGGATTGTTTCATCTTGGCGACGCTAAAAACGACGTGTTAAACCTTGGCACGAAGTCTTTTGACGGCACTAAAATAATATTAAACATTAGACTTGTTTGGAGTGGTAGTATGGGAACCAAGCCCGGCACAAAAAACTACGGCAAACCTAAAGGTGGCACAATAAGGCTAAAAGTATATCCTGAAATAAACTCAAAAGATTTTGGAAAATCTAAAGTAGGTAACTTAGTTGATCCTGTCGACGCTAAAGCTATAATGAAAAAGGCAAACCTTAAGCCTCAGTTGTCAAAAGGTAGAGCTAAGAATCAAACAACAGTCAATAAAGCTTACAACAAAGCTAGACTAATTAACGCTAACACTAAAGCTAAAGGTATAAGCATATTTGACTTTGACGAAACTGTTGGTGTAAGCGAAAACTTTGTAATCGCAACTAAAGGCAAACAAACTAAGCGTATAGCTTCTGACGAGTGGCCGTTTGTTGGTGATGTGTTAGCTAGTGAAGGTTGGAGCTTTGACTTTACAGACTTTAACAGGGTTACTAAAGGTAAGCCAGGCCCGCTAATGCAAAAGCTTAAAAATCAAATAAAAAAGTATAGCGCTAAAGACGTATACATACTTACAGCTAG
>Ga0209645_1001197_pt1 | contig 13069 bp, 19 predicted proteins | sample ETNvirenome_6_30_FD_184070 | JGI IMG/M metagenome (GOLD analysis project Ga0209645, IMG submission 184070) | Marine viral communities from the Pacific Ocean - ETNP_6_30 (SPAdes) (version 2) | ecosystem: Environmental > Aquatic > Marine > Oceanic | place: Pacific Ocean | collected 2013-06-19
AAGGGACATGTCGTTCTAAGTGTGCAACCATACTCAGGTAGAGTCTGGGTGGATATGAGAATGCACAACATGCATAGAGAGGAGGGCCCAACGCATACGAGAAATGGCTTCCGACTCTCTATAGAGCAAGCAGAGGAAATGGTGAATGCTATGCAAGTGGCAATCACGAAAGGAAAAGAGGAAAGGGAAAGAAATGAAAGGAAACGAGAGGAAAGCAGCTAGCATAAAACACGCCGAGTATGAGATACTGAGGGTGCTGAAAAGCGAAGTTGATTTGAGTGAGCTAAAAGAAAGAATGACAAAGATACAGGTTAAGAACGAGAGGGACAAGAAGAGACAAGTAACTCTCAACAAGCGGTTTGACAAGGCCGCTGAGAATCTGTGGGTAGTCTTTGACAATATGATGGAGATTCGTAGAAAGAAGCTCCCAGAGAGTCATCCTAGATACGAGGCGAGCGAATGATGCAGCACATTGATAGCGGAAGAGGCCGTTGGTGTGGAAGCAAAAGCAGGACAGGTTACATGAGCGATGAAGAGTTTAGAGCATTGCCAAAGTGCCCTGCTTGTTTCAGTTTGGTCGAGGTGAAAATCGCTACACCAGAACCAATTGCTGCAATCAAGGATGTAGAATATAAAGCGAACGTGAACGTAGTTGGAAAACTGGTTTTGGACGACTATGCAAAGAAGGTGATAGAATGAAAGAAGTGAATGAAATGGAATGGACAGATGGTGTCGGTAAGGCACTGAGCGTTTTAGGTAGCGCAATAAGCAAGCAAGAGAAAGCAAGGCATGACAAGGGAGAGGATTATTTCTCTGACCCTATGTTGTACGTACAAGACCTGAACACTGGTACATCAGTGCTTCTGGTCCCTGATGGTAATAAGGGTGGCAAAACCAAAGGCAGAGGTTACAGGCGTTGTAGCTCAGTCAGGCAAAGGATAGGCACTAAGGTCCCACCTAAGTTACAGATGAGCGTATTATTAGACATGGTAGTAGGTATGTTAGTACCGAAAGAGGAAGACAGAATGGGACCACTCGGTGAAGCCGCTTACAACAGGATAGCAAAAGCTATGATTGAGGCACAGAGTGCGGAGAACTGGTTGAAAGAAAACGGCAAACATGCTGGTAGGGTGAATGAAATCATTGAGAAGTTACAGGACATGACTTGGACAGAGAGGAGTGGTGACACACTTCTCAACATGAGAGCGTTGAAGATGGAAGAAGCAGTGATGAGCGAAAAAGAGATATTAGAGGCAGTGGGTAGACCACTACAAACGGAGGTGACTGAATGAATCGACCACCATTAGAAGCGTGGACTTTCCTCAAGGAAGAGGTTAGACTTAGAGGCTCTACTGGAGCGGCTCTCCGTACCTTGCCAAGTGGCAGGAGAGTTGTTGTCAAGAGAGGTGGTAGAGCAGGTGGTAATCCTGAAGCACACATCATGAACGAATATGACATGAATCAATATCTGAACGAGTTGGGTATAGGAGTACCAAAGGCCGAGATGGTTGTTGAAGACGGAAGACCCACCATGTTGACTGACTTTGAGGAAGGCGCTAGAGTGCCAACGGAATCTGACAAACTTAGGTTGCGTGAAGACTTCGTACCACAAGTGGCGATATCCAACTGGGACGTTCTAGGACAGGACCTTGACAATGTACTCATTAGACCTGATGGTACTCCTAGCTATGTTGATGTTGGTGGAGCAGGACCATACAGGGCTATGGGAGCGCCAAAGGGTGACAAGTTCACTGGGGATGTTGGCACTGATATTGCTGGTATGCAATACATGGCTCCCTACACGGACATGGTGTATGGTGACATGACTGATGAGGAGATGGGTCGTTCTTATGATAAGGCTGGAGGAGTTGATGCGATGCAAGCCGCTACCCAAGTTCTCAGGGATGCACAGACACGGAATATAATACAACAAAGAGCGGAAGACTTAGCAAGGAGGGTTGCCTGATGTGGTTGTTTTTGAGTAATGGAATACTAAGTGTGGTCAATCACAGGGACCTTGAGGACACGGTGCTTGTCAGAGCGAGAGTTAGGGAACACATATCACACTACTTTGGCAACGAAGGAATATATGTGGACAGGGATGCTGACTATCCTTACAGATACAACCTACGGAAAGAGGGATTCAAAGAGTTTCTAGAGGAATACGTAGATGAGATGCAGTATGACAACTTCAAGAATAGTGTAAGAAGCAATGACATAAAGAAAACTTGCATGATAGTGTGGAACGTGATATGGGATATGTTTGATGAGAGAGTGATGGAGAGTGTATTCCGACGTTGAGAAGAAGGGATATCACATAGGTTTGATGTTCGGTTTAACACCAAAGCAAACTATGGAAGCCATAAGAATATACAAGGGTATTAGCACTCATCCTGAATGGGATTGTAGAAGGTCAAACCATACACTGATGGTTGATTGTATGTTCATGAAAGCGAAGGAACACAACACGGGTTTGTCACAGGAGACTGCTATTGAGATAACCAAACAAGAGTTTGGTCAATCTACGCAACCAAGACCTAGTAGGTGGAGGGAATTTTATGAAAAGCACATTCTCTGATGTGTCGAGTAAGTACGAGCTTTACACAAAGGGTACTAAGAAACCACTCTTGAACTACTTGAGACAAGCTAGCAATAGTGAAATTGACTCAATCATCAGATTGTTCTTTGGTGAAGATTGTACCAGATGGTCCTACGGAAAGATGATTGGTCATGTGGCAAACGACACAGGTGTGTTTGCTGAAGTAGTCAAGGACATTGTTGGTGATACGAAAGAGTCTCTGATAGAGAGTCTGGTATCTGAAAGCGAAGGCGGTAGTGGTTGGAGTCTGGCAGAGGCAGCTTGGGCAATGAAATCGTTCAGCAATCCAGAATTCGGGCAAGATGTTAGTTGGAAAGACTGTGCTAGAGCCATGAATCAAATAGAGGCCAAGCTATTCTGGAGAACAATTCTAGGTGCAAGACGTGGAATGAGCAAGCACACTTTTCTCAAGGCAGTGAAGAGAAATGGTGTCACGGACGAGATGATTAGTCAAGCCAATTTAGTTAATGACAAAATGAACTTGAGAGAAGCGTTTTACACTATGGTGATGAATCCTAGTAATTTTAGTGATGAAAATTATGTGTTATACACAAATAGGAGGTTGTTGGCTTGGAACGAGAATATCAACCTAGTAGACTACAATGGGGGTTTGTGTCAGGTGATAGAAGGGAAAGGAAACAGAGTTTTGCATAGGAGCGATGATTATGTCATAGAACACACAAAGGGTGGTGTAGCATATGATGCTCTGTTCTTTCAAGAGGACGCACTGAGATTGGAGGAAAGATTATTCAAATTAGGAGACATGTTGAGTCAAGATGAGAATTTACCATACAACGAGGTTGCGTATCTGAGAAGCATCCCACCTTGGAATGAGATTGAGGGGTTGTGTGATGAGAACACAGTTCGGTTTCCCAACTTAACTCCTTACAAACCAGATGACTACGGTGGTTATCTCATGGTTCTCAAGGAGCATATTCAGACAGTGAGATTATCTTGGTACAAAGTCATAGGTGGCAGCGTAAATATTGGCTTCGATGCCATGGATGGAACGGATTTGATGCCAACTGGAAATTTAACTATAACCGATTTAAGCAAAGTATCCTTATTTCATAGAGCTATGAAAAAATGGAATGTGGAGGAGTTCTCGCTCGGTGACTCACGCATTGAGATACCGGATGAACTATGTATCATTGTCGAAATAGTTTCACCATCCCTCGATGGTTCCTCCATGATGTTCAAACATCCTGTCTTCCATCAATTCAATGACAACAAAGGGATAAGCGACATAACGCAAATCGTGGATGTGATAGCTTGAGCAACATAAACAGTATCTATGAGTGGGAGGACAAAAGGCGTGATGAGCAAATGGAGTCTTGGCTTGAATACGTATGGAACAACAAGGACAAGCATAGAAGCCCACAGACACAGGCTTCCCTCAAAGTCGGAAATATGACTAGACATAACATCTCTAGTGGAAAAAAGGGTGGAAGGCACAACTACATTGATGGTGATTTTACAAAAAAGTCAACCAAAGCCGTGATTAATACTTGGACTTTGTACAATCATTGGAGACATGATGCTGGACTATGTAGCACAAGATGTAAGTTCTGTGCTAAGAAAGCAGGGATGACCGTATTGGAGTATGTTGATGAATATACTATATCCAATGGAAAGCGTATTTCGGGCCACAGAAACAGATGCTATGTTAGCTACGAAGAAGCAGTTCCAATCATGCATGAGTTCCTTGATTACATGGAGGGCCATTGATGGAGAGAGATTGGATTGAGATTGGCTCACTTCTATCTGGCATGAGATTTCAAGTAAGCGTAAATAGAGACGGGACAAGAAAGGTAGGATACAGAGTCAGACCATCTATGACTCATAACACTAATTCAGACTATCTCTGCAAATTAGTTGGTAGAGATAAAATCCCTAGTAAGGGCATTTACAGGAAGCGGAGTGATTTAGAAAAATGTCTATCATTCATAGAGAAAATATGCAATACGTATGAGTGTTGGGATTTACTGTACGATAGGAAAGGATATGATAACATTCGTTGGCTTTTGGATAACCCTCCACCAAGTGATTGGAGTGATTTTATTGAATGGTCAAAACAGTTTGATTTGGCCGTTCTTTGAGATTCTCTTTAAGTAAGACTAGAAGGAGCAAAAAAATATGTGGAGCGAGAAAGCAAGACCTAATCATATAGATGAGATAGTTGGTCAGAGTACATTAGTCAACGATGTAAAGTCTTGGCTAGTACAGGGTTGGCCATCTGCTCTTCTTTTAGTTGGACCTTATGGCACAGGAAAGACAAGCACGGCTAGAGTCATAGCGAGAGAAATGCTTGGTGAGAATTACAACGAGCTAAATTATGTTGAAATAAACGGTAGCGATGACAGAGGTATAGATTTCATCAGGAACGATTTGAAGACCCTACTCAGAACCAAACCTATTGGAGTTGAGAGAAAGGTAGTTTTGATTGATGAGGCTGACGGTTTAACACCTGCCGCTCAAGATGCGGCAAAGCAATTGATGGAAACCTATGCCAGCAATGCACTAGTAATTATGACTGGTAATGAGCTTGAGAAAATTAGACCAGCTATCCGTTCTAGATGTAGAACATACACCTTCAAACCGGTAGGAGAGATGGAGGGAGCAGCTAGATTGTGGGATGTACTATCCTTAGTTGGTGTAAGTGAGGATGTCAAATCGGGTTGGTCTGACGACCTGCCAAACTTAGTAGGGATAATGAGCGGTGACCTTCGTGCTTCATTGAATCTACTAGAGTCCCTTCCTAGAAACAAAGAGTCGTTGAGTGAAAGGCTCAAAGACATAAGCGCAATGAAGTTGGATAACTTCGCTGCATTAGCTATAGAGGGCAAATGGATGAAGATAAGAAGCAATCTTCATGAACTCTTGAACTCAGGAGTGCCCCTGCGCTCTGTGATGAGTAGTTTTTACAAAGACATTGGAGAGATGTTTAATGCTTCAATTACCGATACAACTCTATTCGATATCATGTCTGCATATGGTGACGTTATGCTCAACATATACACATGGCCACAAGGCAACCATGCCTTCTGTGACTACATGGTAGCGAGAATGAGAAAGGAAGTGAGAAACAATGAGCGGAATTAGAGGAATAGACATGGAACAGTTGGGCGTCACAATTGGCAACGAACTACGTTCCGTTGTTTTTGAATTAAAAGAGTTGAATGAAACAATGAAAGAAATGATAAAAATCTGGGAGGATATGAAATGAATGAAGAAATGAAAGATATGATGAATGAAATGGAAAGAGATGACAGTAAGTACAACCCGTTTGCTCAAAGCAAAGCGCAACAGATGTCGCAGCAGCAAACTAGTTTTCCATCGGAAGTGCAGAGGAGACTAGATAAGCACTCTGAGAGAACGGGCGAGTCAAAGGAAGAGGTGAAGAAGTTCTACTTGAACTACATCAAGGAGAACTACGATTGTGATGACTGGCAACAAGAGGATGAAGACCTTCTTGTTGACTGGGCCGAGCAGTGCTTTACTATCTTAAGAAAGGGAACAACCGGTGGTGGACAGAACACTACTTCCTTCGTAGGTTGCTTTGTTGGCGTGGATGCCAAGAGCGACAACAGAGGCACTGGTCTTCAGAACTGGTTAGTAGGTCTATACAGAAGGGACCCTAATGAGGCAATGAGCAAGGGCGCTGGTCACTACTTGGCACAAGACGGAAAGTGGGTCATAGAAACTATGGAACATGGAGTAGTAGCAACCAACGAGGATGCTACCGAAGCACCGTCTATGGGCATACATGTTGGTGGTAATGACTACATCTGTTTCGTAAGCAGAGGAGGAAATCCATATAGCACTGATGTGATGGGTAGATACGCTTGGTTCTTAGGTAATGAACACGGCGAGTTTGAGAGTGATATCAAGCTCTGGCGAGTGGATTTGAAAGGAGAGGATACAGAGAGGTCTTTGAGAATAGGAGAGCCTTGTATCATCACCGTTAGGCCACCAAAGGAGGATGCTAATGAATACAGAAAGGACATCCTAGAAACCAATGAAGGATTCGTTGACACAATCAACTACACAGATGAATTCGTGGCAGAAGACTTGCGAAAGGAGTTGCATCCTTCTAAGTTCTGGTCATCCACTGTATTCCATGAATTGTATGTCCCACTTGAGGAACTTACAGAGGCTTACGAGAACGGTCTACGCACCTTCCAGAGTGCGGATGGTGTCGGTAAAGTTGGACCTTTGGTGATAACGAGGGGTACAGTCAACAGACTAAACACGGAACCAAGAGAGACTGAGTACGACCAAGGTGGCAAGCAGTATAGCATGTCGTTAACTTGTATGGACCTACAGAGCATGTACGGTCAAGGGACTGGCTCTGAGGTTCTATGTAACGTCGGTAGTGCGGTTCATGACCTAACTCACCCATTCACTTTCGTGGATAAGGAGGGAGAGAGATACGAGTACGCAGAGAATACCACTGTGTTTGTGTTCGGTAGAATAGGTATGATGCGAAGAGACAATGATGAGACACCAAAGATGACAATCTTCGGAGTCTATGCTGATTGGAGAAGGGCACGCCCAAGAGCATCTGGTGGTAACTCCAACCCATCCCAGTTTGAGTGAGGTGATATGTATGACAACGAAGAAGGATTTAGAAGTAGAAAATGCAAATTTGAAAGAGCAACTTGTCGAGATGACAAATAGATACAATTCCCTCATGAGGGATGCCACACAAATACAAGAGATAGCAAGAAATAGACTGGTTACCTTGAGGTTGTTTGAGGCATTCGCTAATGAGGTTCTAACATCTACAAGAAAGCTACAGAACGACATAGCTGAAGTTAATGCCACAGTAGCAGAAGCAGCTAGAAGCATGGAAGAGGAGGAGAAATAGTGTCTAGAGTCGAGGACGAAGTATGCAAGAAGATACAGTTCCGTGCCGAGCTTGGTAAAGAAAAGTATGGTGTCACAGTAGAGACTGCTCCTCTAACAAAGATAGAGTGGTTAGTCCACGCACAGGAGGAGGCTCTTGACCTAGCAATTTATTTACAGAAGCTCATAGAGATGGAGAGGAGCTGATGGCAGGTTTTGGAAAGGCAAAGGAGAAGCAAGAGGAAATTGTAGATGAGCAAGCACCAGCTCATGCAAGAAAGAATCCTTTTGCAGCCCTTGAAGAAGAATTACAGAACATGAACAACCAGACAGGTCATACGCTGATGGCTCTGGTGGGTCATGAGAATACTGGTAAGTCTGCAGTGGTAACTGCGGCGTACAGAATGTACTACGAGAAGTGTATCGAAGAAGAGAAAGAGCCAAAGAAGCTCTGGGCTATTGATTTCGATGGTGGTTTACTAGCTAACAAAAGTGCTTTCCATAGTGATGTTGATGGAATAAAGTGCTGGGAGCCTTATGTATATACATCAGAGGACAGAACTGCGATAGACTATCAGGAAACACACAACAGAGTGATGAAGTTGCTACAGTATGCGGTGGCCAACAGTGATACTCTGTGGGGTGTCATAGTCACCGGGCTTGACCAGTGGGATAGTGTATGTATCAACAACATGAGGATATTTGACCTTGGGCTAGCTAAGGACGGCATATCAGCAGCAGACAACAGAGGTATAGGTGCAGACGCCAAGAGAGTCGAGTTCCAATGGGACTGGGCGATAAGGAAGACTAGGTTCCACCAATTGACTACTCTCTGTCAAGGTCTAGTCAAGAGAGGTGTCAAGGTATTCCTAGAAACGCACTTAGCGCAAACGCAACAGAATGACGATAGAGCAATGGGAGCCACATCATGGCGTCCTGCTTGGGAGAAGAACACAGGAGGTCTGGTATTCCAGATATTAGTCTTTGAAAGAGAAGACCTAAGAGATGAAGATGGTATGCTCACAAAGCAAAGATTTACTGTGACTTATGAGAAAAGCAAGACAGATGCATCGTTACAGGGACAGAGAAGAACAATTCTAGTCACAGAGATAGGAAAGCCCCCTGTGTGGTATGGACTACAAGAATTGAACGATGGTACACTGTGATATCATGTCCAAGGCAATATTGGAATCAAAGGAGTGGTTGAATCTACTAGGCTCAATAGGGGAGAGAATGGAAGATGTCAAATTGGTTTTGAACAAAAGTGGCACAATAGAATATGATGCGGCACACAGTTCTCATTACATCCACTACAAGAAAACTTATCCAGATGCAGTGAAAGAGTCGGGTAATCTAACATTCACTGATTTGAAGAAAGCAAAGACCTTCTTGAAGAAGTGCAAGGGAGACGTTACCATACAACAGAGTGCAACAAGAATATCCCTGAAGTCTGGTACTATGAAAATGACACTACCTATATTGGATTGTAAGAGTACACAACTAGCTCCCACTCTGGCTAAGTTGACTCTGAAAGCTAAGAACGGTAAATGGGGCACTTTTGGTAGAGGTGTATTCACCACGCATGGTGAGACTAATTTTTCAGACTTGATTGATGGCGCTAACATAGCTAAGTCTCTCAGTGCTGATTCTGATTTCTTAATCAAAGCAAACGCCGACGAAAAGGAATTGGTCTTACATGCCTTCAAGAAAGGTGGAGCAGCGATAATATGCACGGCTACAATAGAGAATGCACAGGGGCCGAATCACACAGTGTCTTCAAGCTTCGGTCCATGGTTGCTATCCTGCCTATCAATCTTAGAACCTAAAGTAAAATCTACATTTCATTGCGGTGACTCTACTGTTCTAGCCGTAGAGCAAAGCGGAGAGGGATGGGAGAGAACAGTAGTAGTGATAGACCAACAAGCTTAGGTGATTGAATGATTGTAGATTATTTCTTTCCTGATGGTTTTTCTATGGAAGACAAGCCACACATGTACCTCAGAACCAGAGACAAAGAAGGCAATCTGCATGTCAGAACAATAGCACCGGAAGAGGAGGACTACGTTAGGCCATTCTGTTGGATACCTGTTGGAACACACCCTAGAACTCTCATGAGGGTAACGTCTCAGATAAGGGGTATCAGAGTACATGATATGGAAGAAGCAACCGGTAAGGACGGTACTAAACTAATCAAGCTAAGTGTGGATAATCCCGATTCACTATGGCAGTTGAAAGATATGATGAGGACATATGAGGCCGATGTGTACTATCAAGACCAGATACTGATACAATTGTACCCAGAAAAAATACCAGAGTTTCATCCTAGAGTTTGGTATTTTGACCTTGAATGGGATGTTAAAGAAGATTTCACCACTGTCATGGCGGTAGATGACACACACGCTGAACACCCCGTTGTGTTCGCTTGGAAGGAGGGGCAGGAGCATAGTATAGATTGGGTAGAAAGAGAGGGTGGCTACATATTGCATCTGTTTGACAGTGAACACGCCATGCACGAAGCTTTCTTGAATCACTTAGAGTTGTGCGACCCTGACATATTGGTAGCCCATGCCATAGCTTGGGCTGACCTACCACACTTAATCAGAAGATTAACTGAACCAGACAGATTGAGTCCATTAGGAAGTGTCACTAGACCACATGTGAAGTATGGTTACAAGGAAACGTCACAACCTATACTGGGTCGATTGATATTCGATAGTGCCGCCAAAGGTAATACAGGAAGTGGCTTTGAATCTCTATGGATAAAATCTGGGAGAGGTAATTTACCAAATAGAAAACTCGATACCATAGCCAAAGAGCTTGGTTTTGAAGGGAAGCTAGCAGAGGACGATGAAGGAAACAAATTAGATGTCAGAACTTGGTGGTACACTCATTTCGACTTATTCGTAGATTATTGTCTACGTGATACCACTCTTCTTAGGGAATGCTCAGAGAAACTCAATACTGTTCCTTTCTTTGTAGCCATGCAGGAATTTTGCGGTGTCCAATGGAAAAGCACTCACAATGTTTCAAACTACGCTAGGGGCCTGTTTGGTAGGTACACAGACCTAAAAGCCCCATCTTCATTTAGATACAATAGAGAGAAGCTCAGAGCAGCGAATGTATTGAAAACAAAGCCCGGTAGATATGAAAATGTAGCTCTTGTCGATTTCGCCTCTCTATACCCTAGAATCATAGTAGACGGTAATCTATGTCCTACCACTAAGAGAAGGGGGCCCGGAGAGGGCATCAGACAGTTTCCTGATGGTTCCTATTGGGACACCAAAGAAAGGGGTGTACTACCCACAATAGTAGATGATATGCTATCCTTGAGAAAGAAATACAAGAAAATGATGAAAGAAGCTACAGATAAGGATGAAGCTTTCAGATATGAGATGATGCAATTAGCGGTAAAGGTGTGTACCAACGCACTCTATGGATACCTATCACAATCTAAAGTAGGGGGTATGTGGACAGACCCCGATGTTGGTGCAGCAATTACTGCTATGGGTAGAGCATCAATCGATTTACTGATGGCAGAAAGTGAGAGACAGGGGTATGTCGTTTTAGCCGGACACACAGACTCTTGTTACATTCAAGCTCCCTTCAAAGAAGTCGAGCCGTTAGTTAAGTCACTGAATGATACCATCAGAAACAAATTAGAATTGCCTAATATGGATGTTGAGTTTGAGGCTTTCTTTGATTATTGGTTCACGACTGATGCAAAGAATAGGAACTTCGGCATAATCACTTGGCCACCTAGTAAGAAAGGCTCACTGAAAGTTACGGGCTTTGAACACAAAGCTGCAAACGCCTCACCAGTAACGAAGAAAATTCAAGGAATGATATTTACTAAAATCTCAGAGGGTGCAGAGGAGGATGAGATTAGTGAGATGATAAGACCAATCTCACTCTCCTTGTTAAAAGGTGAATATGAAGCAGATGAGTTGGCTCCATACGGTAGGCTAGGTAAAGAAAATTATGAGAGAGTACCACCGAATGCTGCGAAGGGTGCTTTGTACTACAATAAACATTTAGCTTCTACAGACCCCATAAGAGTCAACGATAGCGCACAGTGGCTTTATGTGAACGAAGTTCCAGACAAATTACCACACACAAATGTAGTTTCATTCAGAAGCCCTGAAGAAATAGAAGAGTTTGGATTGGACTACTCCACAATGGTAGAGAAATTCATCAGAAATAAGATAAAGCCAATCTACGAAGTAATGGAATGGGATTTGGATTATCCCTGTGGTTCAAAAGTTCCAAAGAGGTATTGGTGATACAAATGACTACACTTTACAAGTATAATCCAAATGAAAACACTTTCACTGAATCCTCAGATTTTGATGATAAAGACTTGTTGAAGTCATATGAAGAGAGTAGTTACAAATGGCCAATAGAAGGGGACAAACTTAGAATGACAAAATCCACAATAAGTGCATATGAATGGTGTCCTTATCAATACTTCTTGACTTATGTTATGGGTCAAAGAGGTGAAGAAACAGAGGCTATGGTTAGAGGTACTAACGTGCATAACGTGGTTGAATATTTCTGGCACAAAACCGATGAGGTCATGAGTGAAGTAGAGTCATTGTTGAATGATGACAAAACAGCGATGGCCAAAGAAAAACTCAAGAGTTTATTTCCATACCCAGAAGAAGGGTATCACCATAACGAGGAGGTCGTCATAGACCAATGGTTTGAATGGCAATGGGCGAGGTTATTGGTGTGTCATGAAAGCGACATGGTTAGCTCTTGGAAGCCCGTAGGGAACGAGGTCGAGGTACACGCTAAGACAGATGTAGAATATGAAGGAGAAATGTATCCGGTTCATTTGAAAGGATACGTAGATAGAATATTTTCTGATGGGGATGGTGGCTACATACTGATGGAACTGAAGACAGGAAAGTGGAAAGAGGCCCCTTACAAATACAGCTCGATGAGATTAGAAATGGAGTTCTACAAGAACATGATTACCTTGGCACAAAGAGACGAATTTCTCCCTGTTACCCACTGGGCTTGGGAGTATCCATACGGCCAAGTCAATGGTGGCGATGGGGCCGATTGGATAATAGAAGAAACAAAAACAAAATCCAAGTATGCCCAAAGGTCACTGGAAAAGAAGATGAAAAAATTACTCAAAGCACATATTGAGCAGGACTTTCCACCAGTCCATAAAGACACATGCAGTAAATGGTGTAGGTGTCAGAGTGTGCAGTGTGCTTGGTGTGACTTCGTTCACATATGCCCAGCGTGGAAATCAGATAAATTCCTCATTAAAGAGGAGGTAAAAAAATGAATGAAAAAGAAAACTATAAGAAAATGCTGAAGGAAACTGAGAATTGGATAAACAAAAGAGTGATGTCTGAAGATATCATGTTGAGAGGAGAATTACCTAGAGTGAATGTCTATCTTTCTATGATGGGCGTCAAAGGTGATATGCTGAGAGTGGTGAATGGTTACCAGCATACTCTCGATGGTGGCGGTTTTGCTGCTTTCGATGTGGCTGTAAATCCTGTAGCCTTTGTCAAATACGGAAAATCAGCTCCAGAAGTCATAGGTAATGAAGCCATAGAGAAGTACAAGAAACTCACTAAGTAGGTGCTTGCTTGTCGTTCGTTT
>Ga0209645_1001198_pt1 | contig 13054 bp, 22 predicted proteins | sample ETNvirenome_6_30_FD_184070 | JGI IMG/M metagenome (GOLD analysis project Ga0209645, IMG submission 184070) | Marine viral communities from the Pacific Ocean - ETNP_6_30 (SPAdes) (version 2) | ecosystem: Environmental > Aquatic > Marine > Oceanic | place: Pacific Ocean | collected 2013-06-19
TTAAATGATGTAATAATCTCATCTGAATTTTTACCTGTCATTGGTGGTATATGATTGGTTTCCCATACATCTAAAATTTCTTTTCTAATTTTATCAATCCAATCTCTCAATTCTTCATAACTGAAATCTTGAACTTCTTGAAAAGTGATATTCAATTCAGATTTACTAAATGGTGATTTATCTATTGGTAGTTTCATATTTACGATATAGTCAAATCTGACTATATCCTTTAATATACGCAACAAAGATTTCAAATGAAAGGTTCTATACAAACTAAAATGGAAATCTATATGTTCGTGAGTTTGGTTTTGGTTAGTCGTTAATCCGATAGACCATTAACGACTTATTGCGACGGGTGGGGTCTATAAATTGATATTAAATTTTAATACTATGTAATCTTTCATATACTACTTTTTCTCTTTAATTCTATTCTGAAATGTGAAAGGATAAAGTTCCATTAACATATCCGCCCAATCATCTAATTTGATTTTGTATCTCTTTTCCAAGATTTCCATATCTTTCTTTAATCCGATTGGTTTGTTTCGTGTTCCTCGTCCTTTATATTCACCAACCATATTAACATCAGACATAATCTTATTATGTGCGTCTTTCCTACTTATCTTACCCAACACAACATCTTGATAAAGTTTCTTATCGTGTTTCTTAATTTCTTCTAATTCAGTATCACTTCTTTTTGGAACATCAGACATTATTCACCTCTCATTAAAAACTTATCAACTTCTACTTCAACATCACTTTCATTTAATCTATCTAACTTCACATTAACATTGATTAAAGTTCTATGTGATGATTGTGTGCTTTTCTTTGACCATATTGACAAGTCTTTATCAAATCTTCCAATCTCAACTAAATGAATATCTTTTTCAGACATATCTTTTAGAAAGTTAATTATCACTTCTTTTTTTTGTTTGTTTCTCATTTTATACTCCAATATCTATTGTTGTTTCATCAGTAGTATTAATCATATTTCCTACATAGTAATCAGTCATACGCGTTGTTTCGTGTCCAACGATTTGTCTTACCAAATCACGATTACCGGTCTTCTTAACAAATTCAGTTATAAAATATCTTCTCAATGAGTGTGATGTTATAATACCTCTACCTCTAATATCTAACATATCTCTCATTTCACCAAATCTACTCATATAATAACTTTCAGTTGTTGGTTTGTTTAAATCTACATCTATTTCAATCTTCTTATCACTATTAGGATAATACTGAACTCTTGTTTGATAAAACAAATAGAGTGCGTCTGAATTGTATTTATCCATTATGATTTTCCAAATCTTCTTGTCGTGTTTTGCTGAAAAGTTCAACCACCTTGACCTATCACCTTTTCCAACAACCATAATTCTTTTGTTCTCTTTATCAATATTCCTTGTTCTAATATTAACCAACTCACCAACTCTCATACCGGTTTTAAGTTGTAATCTTAATAGTGTGATAAACTTATTCCAATATGGGTCTTTCTGATTTTTAACAATGAAGTCCATAATCAATTCAAACTCATTAGGATTTAAACTATCTCTTTTATTCTTCGCTTGTGGAAGTTTCAGTTTTCTTAAAATATCTCGTGGGAAATCATATTCAGATAATCTATCTGAAACAAAATTGTAAAATCCTCTAATCGTTCTAAATGAAATTCCAATAGTTGTGGGCGACCATTTCTTTTCTTTAAACTGATGAATATAATATTGTTCAAACCATTTGTATCCATTATCAATATGATAAGACATAGTATCACTTTCTCTAAAATTATCTTTCAGATAATCGTGGTATTGATATAGATGATTTTTATAAGACTTTAATGTCGCCTTTGAAAGTGGTTTAATATGTTTTGTTTGTCCAAACTCTCTTGATAGGAAACTTTCAACCCACCATTTGAAATCGTGTTCATCACCAATATAATTTTGATTACTAAATCTTTCAATCTCATCTCTAACGAACTTTGCGTCATCAAGAACTATTGAGGTTTTACCTTTGAAGTATTTTTTAAAATTAGTCTTATCAATATCACTTCTATATTTCTCAACCTTTTTTACTTTTGTTTTTAATACACCATTTTCTCTAACAAGATTAGGAACATAGTAAGAGAGGATTAATTTCCCACTTCTATAATCAAACCTATACGAGAAATTTTCAGTAATATCGTGTTTTAATTTTGTTTCATTAAAAAGTTTTTTTAATTGTAAAAGTTCTTTATTATTGGACTTCATTATGAAAGATTTAAATTGGTTAAAATTAAAGATTTATAGACGAGAAACTTTAATGGGCTCTGTAGCTCAGTTGGTAGAGCAGAGGACTGAAAATCCTTGTGTCGGCGGTTCAATTCCGTCCAGAGCCACTTGAAATATTTTTGATATTTTTTCACATTAGAAATTACATCAAATATATTACGATTTCAATAAAAAACATAGTGTAAGACATAGTGTAAGTATATTGAAATCTTTGTAAGATAAACAATATAAGGACTTGTGGGGATTTGGAATTGATAGATATGAGGACTGAAAATCACATACTCCACTTCTAAACCCTCGTATTATTACACTTACAAAGTTCTTGACATATAGTGTAAGTATAGTGTAAATTCATAGTGTAGTAATTAACTATAAGAGGATAATGGACTTACTAAAACAAAGGATTACAATGACATTTTTAGTGCCTGTAAAACCCTTACACTATCCTCTTTTATGTAGTGTAAAAAAAAGAGGTATAAAATGAAACATTTAGAGAGAGTAGTTAGAAATTGTATTGAATATGCTGAACAAAATGATTTAGGTATGTTCATTTTCAATAATCAAAAAGGTTCTGGTTTCGTCCATAACATTATTACTCATAAGATTTATTCTGTTGGTGATTTTGTTGATATGGTTCTTCACGAAAAATTAAGATTACACTTAAAAGAGAATTTGAAAGGTGGTAAATAATGAAAGGTATTTTCAGATATAATGGAATTAAATATGAGGTCAATATTACTGATAGATATTTAAGAACTTTTAATGGTAGTGATTATTACCTCGTTCCAAGTGGTAATGGACAATTAGTAAGACAAGTTCTAAATCAGATGAAGAAATTAGATATGGTTTATTTTGAAAAGGTTTATGTGAAGACTAAATCTTATTCTATGGGAAATTCTTTGAATTGTTATGTTGTTGGTGCTAATGATGAGGACTTTAAAATCATTAAAGATTTCATCAACTATATTCAGTATGGAAACTTCAATGGATATATTGATTTATATGAATACAATGATGAACCACCACAATTAGAATTAGATGAGTGTATCATTGATATTGGAATTAAATATACTTTTTGTCATAAGGGATTTCCTTATGGAACAAAAGGATATTATGAACAACGACTTTTTGATAGATGAGGAAATTGTATATGGAATATATTGACGCTAATGTTGTCTTTGATGTATCCGAAGATTTGATTGAACAATGGATACATAAATTAGAGGGTGATTTATCTATTCTTCGTGGTGAATTATTACGCAGAGAAAATGGTATTTCATCTCACGATTGGGAACAAAATAAAGATTTGTATGATAGATTTGGATTACCACAAATAAACCGAAAGGACGAACAATGATTGTATCTTATGAGCGTGTATCTACTGACACCCAAGAAAATGGATTAGAAGTCCAATCTAATGAGATTAAGAGGTATTGTGATTATAAAAATATCACATTAGGAAAATCTTATGTTGATTTTGGTGTGTCCGGTGGAAGATTTGATAGAGATGATTTTACTGAAATGATTGATGATGTTAAACAAAACAAAATCAGTTGTATTATAATTCAAGAACTTTCAAGGTTCGGAAGAAATATGTTTGAGAGTTTGAAGTATATTGAAATTCTGAAAAAACATAATTGTAATCTTGTTGTGATTAAAGAAAACATTGAACTAAATAATTCAAGTGGAACTCTATTTTTTAATATCTTACTCGCGTTAGGACAATGGGAAAAAGAACAAATTTCTTTGAGAACTTCTAAAACGCTACGAGTTATGAAAGAAAGAGGTGAAAGATACACTCAATCCGCTTATGGTTATGATGTAATCAATGGTAAAATGGTTCAGAACGATAGAGAACAATTTATGTTGAGGAAGATTAAAACTCTTAAAGATAATGGTTCATCTTATAATGATATTAAGGATTATCTAAATCGTAATGGTTATAAGAAAAAGAACAATACACAATTCAATAGAGATAATGTTGTAAAACTATTCAGAAATCATATAAATTAATATATGTCCAATTATATTGATGATTTAACTGACAATAGAACTTTACCCAAAACTTTTATGCGTATCCAATGGGATAATGAGGGATTTGAGTATGACAAATTATCTGATGATGATTTTGATAAATTACCAAGTATTGTAGTTATTGATGAAAAATCAACATTAGTTGAAGATTACTTATCTACTCAATATCAATGTTTGTGCGTCTATTTAGAAGATTTAGATGATGAAGATGAATTAGAAGAAGTCCAAGAAGATTACCAAAAGATTATTCAGTCTAAAAACCCACCTAAAAATCAATCATCTTCTTGTGGTTGTTGTTAAAAAATCTGACCTATTTTAACCCTTTTATAGAGAGAGAATTACCAAAATCGTTGTTGTATGTGTGTTCCGAGATACAACACCTAATCATAAAAATTATTGAAGATTTCATATGAAATTTCTTGGAAGTTTTTATATCTGATTTGCTTGTAATCGTTATGTGAATTGATAAGTGAGAGGTTTATTGATTTACTGCGTCTTGGATTACGATTAAATACTGATGTAAATAACCCACCACTATTCCAAAAGGAAGTTTTCAGTTTGATGAACTCGGACTTAAAAAAATAAATGGTGGGTTAAAAACCAACAATGAGATACTATGATATGTTTCATAATCTTCAATTATAAATATCAGACTACTTCACGAAAACATCATCTTTTTTTAACAAGATTGTTTTATATCTACCCATTTTCATTGGATTGGTAATAAATAGGTTCTGAATATATTGATAAGGTTTTTCTCTAAAATCATTTGTTAGTTTATTCACAAATGAAACCCAATCTTTTTTGATTTCAGATTTACGACTTGGATATGTTTTGTTTAAAAACTTTAACGCAACCTTTTCAGAACCTAAAAATACTTTTATAGGACTATTCTGATTTGGTCTATTGATTGTCATTTGATAATAACGATATTCTTTAACACCACTCTTGGATTTCTTCTTAATAGTGAAACTTGAAGTAGATGATGTAAAACTATACTTCTCTTTAAATGGAACTAATACTGACCACATAGAACTACTATCTTGTTTTAATTCTCTTAAACTCTCTTGTAGTCGTAGGATTTCCTTTTTCTTTTTTTCTAACGCTTGATATTGTCTTTTAGATATTCCAATTATGGTTCTATGTTTTAATAGAAATTCTCTAAATGATAAATCACTTCCTTTGAGTTTTCCCTCGTTTTCAGAGATTAATTCTAATTGTTTTTCATCTAAAAATGGTAAATCTCTATTTCGTATCCAACTCGGTAATTTTGGGTGCTCTTTCATATTACAAACTACAAAAGTTTGGGTGTAAAGTCAAGGATATTTTATCTCTAAACCCTAAAATTTACGATATTATATCGTTATGAAAAAGATAATAAAAAAAAGACGAACTCCAAAAAATGATGTTGGTTTTAGAACTAAAAATAAAACCTTAAAAGATATTGGTTGGGAACCTTGGTTTTTTGATACGCTCAATGAAACATTTTGTAATGACATCTACAATTTGGACGATAATAAGGTAGATAGTTTGGGTGTCAGTTGATTATCAAATTATTTCCAAACCAAACTATTGATTAGATTGGTATTCAATGATTAACGAGAAAGGACAATAATGAGAAAAATAAGATAATTCATCAGTCTAATGAAACTGACCAAAGAGTTTCCCACTTCTCTTTAAAAAAGTGGAAAGAATTGAAAATTGAAAATTAAAAATAATAAAAGGACAAATAATACTATGAACAAATTAGATAGAATTAGAGTTAGTGGAACGAACAATAATAATAATGTTGCGGTTTCATTTGACAAAACAATCAGAAACAATTTTAACACACAAACAATTATGAAAGGACAAACTTATGTTTAAGACTGAACAATTATCTGGACAACAACAATTAAAAAATTTGGAATACCAACCAAATCATAGACTTCAAAGAAAACCCAAAAAGGATTTCTATGAAAATCAAACACTCAATAGACAAGATAGAAGAAATCAAAGAAATATTGAAGTTCCTTGGTTTAGGTTTAACAATGGGTATGTCAGAAAAACCCAAGAACATTTACTTAAAAAATTAACTGCGAGTGGATTTGAACATTTAGATAAAATTATTCCGGATAAACTTGAAGACTACAAAAAGTTATGTAAGGAAATTCACTACAATAAAGACATTAATTTATATCTTGATAATTGTGTTGAGAATTGGGATAAGGACTTTCTTGATAGTGTCCATTTCATTGGAAATGATACTAAATCATTTTTATCTCTATCTCAACCGGCGAGTTATGTAATTCTTTTGAATATGGTGTATTCAGATGAGAACGCTGAACATAGTGGTAGAAGTATTATTAACTATCTGTTAAATCTGTGTGATAAATACCAATTCCATTTGAAACTTCACGCGGTTCCACTTCAAACTCGTAGAGAGTTCAATAGAGATTGGTTGAAAACGGAAAACCGAATTGGTAGAGAACATAAAAATCCTCTATTAAGAAGTAAAAGTCATAAAACACATTTAGGTATGGTTAAGGGACTTGAAGGTCTTGAACAATATAAAGGATTGGATAGTATGTATAAACTTTACGACTACTATTCAAGTTTTGGTATGGTTCCAACACCTAACCCTCATTTAGTTCATTTCTTACCAATCGGTTTTAATAGTTTAATGCATATTGAAATGTTATTACCTCACCCAAAATTAGAGTTCAATAAAATTACATATCCTTGGTATGAAGATATGCAACTTTCACAAGTTGGTTCTGTAAAAAGAACATTTACTTATCAAGAGAGTATGAACTATACAAAATGGATTTTAGATAATAGACGATTGGATTTATTAACAAGAAATCTTGATGTCTATAAACTTTTGTTAAGTGTTGATACTGCGATGACTATGGAATATGAAAATTCTAAAAATGATAAGGATAGAGATAATATTGGACATTTTGTTGAAATGGATTATCAAACCAACAAACCATTAAATCAAATGAAAACATCTGAATTTTATGAGAAATATAGAACACCAGAAAAGGTTTCAATTTACTCTCAAACTATTATTTCAACCTGTGTTGATATGATTAATGGAAAAAGAAGTCCTAACGACGGGAAACACAACCCAAAAGATTTAGTTAATAGACTTTTCGGTGATAAGAGAGTTGAGTTCAATTTGAGCTTCAATGGATTAAAAGATTGTAAGACCGAGGAAGATACTTGGAAATACCGAGTGAATTATCCCGACTTCATCAATAGAGTAAAATAATAACAATAAGGAAATGTGATACTATGAATAAAGACATTACGAATAAACTAATTGGATTTATGGACTTACATAAAATCTCGTTAGAAAATAAGGATAAGTTGAATAGAAATATTCATACTGACAAAATCCTTAAACAAGACCCTAATGTGATTAACCAAAAATTCTTACTACTGAATTTAATGGAACATAAACACGCCTTTGGAAAGAAAGTAGAACCTCATTATAGAACAATGACACACTACGACGGGAATTTATTATTCCAAGACTTAACAAAGGAACAATGGGATAGTCTTGAAGAACTAACATAGTTCTTTAAGGTATAGGGATTACAAGTTTTATTTACCTGTTGTTAGTTTGCTTGTAATCCCTCTCTTCAAAAGATTTAGAGTTTAGATATTCTCTTAAAAAAATATCAGTATTGTCATAAACAAATGAAAACCTCATATGAGGTCTTTGACCAAAGTAGGTAATACATCAGTAATTAGTTTCGGGTGGTCGGTAGGTAAAACAATCATTGTAAAATGATAAACTAATTATATGATTTGGCAGTATTACTGAACTTTCATTACAAGTGGGATAAGGGTGGTTTTAGTAGTTCCACCCTTTTTCTTACCGGACGGACTTGAACCTCTATTGATTTTCTAACCAATCTTGGACTTTATCTCTATTGAATAAAACCTTTTTACTTCCTTTTACCTTATAATGTGGCATACCTTTTTTACACCACCTATAAAGTGTAGAATAACTGATATTCAATTCTTCCATAATTTTTTTCATACCAACAACTGATATATCTCTTTTATCCATTTCAACATTATCCCATAAACTAAACATCAGTTTTTCTCCAGATTATCAATGACTTGTTCGGTCATATTCTTTTCAGTTTCTTCAACCTTATCTTCTGACAATTTATCCCAAACCTTTTGGTTCTCTGATTTCTTGATTGCTTGTTCTAAATAATATTCGTTCAATTCGTCTGATGATGATTTATGTAGGATTGTTTTTACAATAATAACTTTAATTAAATCTCTATGTTCCTTTTCTAATTTCACATCAAAATATTCTTCTACTTTATCAAACGCTTGTTGTAAATGACTATTTTGATACTGAACATTTCGTTCTAATTTTTGTTCTTTATCCATTGGTGTTGTTTCTTTTGACATATTATCTCCTCAATATATTTGTATATGTATATGTATGTATATCTATAAATATGAAAGGATATGATTTTATTGTAATTAAATGATAGGATATGGTTTTATTTTGGACTTTTTGAAATCAAATGTGCGTGTGAGAGGGATACACTTTTTGATATTTTGACACACTTAACACCCACTTTATTTTGAGGGTGTCAAAAACTCTTTTAACTGACCTTTCTTCTTTTTATACCAATTCTTCATCAGACTTAACGAGTGTATTTTAGAATAATCAACTTGTCTTCCGTCATCTGTTGTTTGTTTGTATTTAAAAGGAAGATTGTTTTTAGGATAAACCGGCATATTCAATAACTGATTACCAACCCACCTTTCTTTAAACATAATAGGTCTTCCAAATACTGATATTTGACAAATTAATTGTGCGACTAAATAAATTCCCATTTGTCTTACAATCATTTGGTTCATCTCATCTTCTTCTGAAAACAATGAACTATCTTGTTCAAATCGTTTAACGAAATCTTGAAGTGCGGGTGTTTCTAAAAAACTATCATTACTTCTTTCATCATTAACAAACTTTTCAAAAATAGTATCGGATAATTCTTCTATTACTTTGTGATAAGGAATTGGACTATGAAACTTTACATCATCTTTTTTAGACATCTTTTCTTCCCCAAGAACCTTGTTGTTTTTTAATCAGTTCTTCGTTCTTACCAAATGTCTTTTCAACATTAGCGGTTGGACTGATATGTTCTGTTTTCTTTTTAACAACCTTTCTTACCATATTTAAGTTCTTGTTCTTTTTCTTGTTCATTTTGTTTTCCTAATTGTTCGGGTGGTATTGAGAGTGTTTGAGCTTTATATGTCTTGTAATTGGTATATTACTTTAACAACACCACCCAATTATTATAATATCTCTCTTTCCAACTTATCTAATTGACGATTGATGTTCTTCATAGATTGTTGGACTTTGGATTTGTAAATCGTATCCTTTATTTGTTCCGGCGGTTTATTAGAGTTTTTCTGTGAATTAACAAAATCATTAAATCTTTTTTGTGCGTATTCTTGTTTGACATCTGTATCTTGTTTCTTCATTGTCTTATAGATATTCTTAATTCTATTTTGTTGAGATTTTGTTTGTCCATACGGGTTTTTCTCTCTACTAAATAGATTTGATTTATATGCGGTTTTCATAATAATAGTCCCTTTTCATATCCATATCCTTTGATATGGTAGATAATAAATGTTGTCCTTGTGATGACATATTTAACCAATCATCTAACATTGATGTTCCACTTACTACCCATTGGTTATTCATTTTTTGTTCAAAAGTTCTCATAACTTTTCTAAACACAACTTCTGATAATTTTTCTTTTCTGTATCTTTCCAACGCAACTCTTAAAGGGTGTTTATTATCATACTCTCTATCTATCGTAGTGCTCATATATGTTCCTTTCATTATTTCACCCACCCTAATTGTTGTGATACTTTTTTATAAAAACTGAAATTATCTTGAACACTTCTTGGTGATTTAGATACTTTATCCACAATCATCTTCGCTTGTATTTGTTCTTCTGTTAAACCTTGTTTTTCTAATCCTAAACAATATTCAACTATTCCAAGTTTTCTAACATTATGATTTCTAATGAAATCTGTTTTACTTTTATAAGTCATTTAAATTACTCCTTGCTTAACAAAACCAATTCTTACGAATTGGATTAAGTTTTAATACTATTAATTAATTACTATTCTTTTAGTATTAGTTTCCTTTGGATACACTTTCAGTTTTCCTACCCTATCGGGACTAATAAGTATTTCTCTCATTAGGTTTGACTTCATTACTGAAAGTATTTCCCACATCTACTTATCTACACAATGTAAAATCAGCGTTTCAATGACCTTTGACTGACGACCCTAATGTAGTTTCGTATGTGATGTTGGATTTCAATACTACGGGTTTAAGATTAAGTATCCCTACTCCGTATCCGTCCCTTGAACTCCTATTCTTTGTTCAATTTGCCTCGGTAATATGTTTTCCCATTGTTCATTTAATGGACTACCTGACTTCGGGTGGGTAAGATGTTTTCCATATCATCTTGTATCTTTTGTTGTTGTTTCCTTTGGGGACTATGTCCCTAACACACTTGATAAACAAGTCAATAAAGAACAAAGGTATTCTTTATCGTTTCAGTAATAAGTATCAACGAGTTTCATAAAAAACGATTTTTTTTACATTTTTTTTGACTTTTATTTTGAAAGGGTAATCAGATATAGTGTTTTTTGGGGTAAAATCGGTGTTCTACCTACGCGTAGGACGATTTAGGTATGATTTAGTGATTTCAGATGAAAAGTTCCAAATAACACTAATTTTGGTAATATTTTGATAAAATCTTCATTACATCTTTGTTTTTGGGTTTATGCTTGTCTAAAACATTGAGTAAATCATCTTCTAATGTATCCTCTTGTTTTTGAGGTTCATCAGTAAGAATATATTTATCACGAACTAATTGATATGCTTTATGAACTGATATTTTACCCAAATCAATTTCAGATAATAGTTCTGGTTGATAATGTTGAATAGATTTTAATTGTTTCAACTTGGTTAAACTTATTCCAATATTTTCAGATACATATTTGATTGTAGTTCTATTGTATTGTTTTTCCTCATCACTCTTACGAACCTTATATCCAATCTGTTTGTATTCTTCATTTAACAATTCCGCTTCTTTTAATAATTCAGATGAAGTTTTCTTTCGTTGTCTATTACTTTCAATTATCGTCAATGTTGGATTATGTATTGAACTCAACCTACAACTAACACTAACCCAACCTAACTTCTTTACCGCTTGTAATCTTCTATGACCACTATAAACAATATTCTTATTATCAATCACAATAGGTTCTAACAAACCATTGATTTCAATGGACTTGATTAAATCCTCTAATTGTAATTCATTGTCCTCGTAGATTGTTTCGTTAATCGGGTGAGGTTTTAGTTTCTCTATATCAACTTCTATTATGTAATCCATTATTGTTTCTCAAATATTAAAATAGGTTCTGTTTTATAATCTTTCATTGTGGTTTCATCAAACCAATTATTCCTAACATCTTTGGGATTTAGTCCAATCATACGAACCATACTCATACCAAGTTTTCCAATATATTTAAAATTATGATTTAATGCGAGTTGAATTGTTGATTGTTCAATCGGAAGAAATCTATTTTCACCAATCTTTATATCTGCGATGTTCATAATCATATATCGTTTAGGTTTCAGATATTCAGAACAAATCCTAATTGTATCAGATAGAAAACCATTTACCCAATCATCATAGTTTGGATACTTGATATAGGATTGTTCTTTGTCATCACTATATTGTTCTCTATCAAAATAAGGTGGTGAAGTAAAACACAAATCCAATTTACCTTTATACTTCTTAAACCTTTTGTGCGTATCAATTACTTCACAACCAACATCAAACATTTCAAAAGTATTTGTTCCATTACAATTATCATTATAGAAGTTTCCTAAACTCTCATAACAACCTTTGTTATTTGAATTAACATCAGTTCCTACATAATGTATTTTTAATTGAGAACTCAAACTTCCTAACAATCTTCCACCCCAACCACTACACATATCATACACGATATATTCATCTTGATTTAATCCACCCAAATATTTCTCATAAATAAATCTTGAAGTAAGAGGTGGGAAATTAACCGGTGGTTGTCCTAATGATAATCTGAATATTTGTATGATGTTGGGAAACACCCTTTGGTTCTTATCATACACTCTAACCTTATAACCCATAGTATCTACATAATCTAATGTGTTTCTGAAATCTCTATCTTGTAGTCCTTTGGTGTATCTTATAGCGTTTTCAGATATGAAAGTTTCTGATGTGCTTGTTTGGTGCGTGTCAGTTTCCACTTGTTCCAACCAAAACCCAACATCATCTGATTTAGTTTTTAAAAATTCTTCCAAACTCATATCTCTTAAATACCTACTGAAAGAATACATCTTATCATTTCGGATTGTCCTAACCATTATTCTTCTAAAATCAGTTTGTAATTCTTCATTACTAAACCAATCATACATTGATTTCCCATTTATCTTGGTCTTTAACATATGAGGAAAGAATTGATTAACGCCTGAACCAACATTGGTAAAGTTTCTAATGAACCCTAAATAATCAATATAGTTTTCATCTTCAAACCAAATCTTATCCAAATCATAATCTTTCAGTTTCTTAAATGATGTAATAATCTCATCTGAATTTTTACCTGTCATTGGTGGTATATGATTGGTTTCCCATACATCTAAAATTTCTTTTCTAATTTTATCAATC
>Ga0209645_1001200_pt1 | contig 13050 bp, 15 predicted proteins | sample ETNvirenome_6_30_FD_184070 | JGI IMG/M metagenome (GOLD analysis project Ga0209645, IMG submission 184070) | Marine viral communities from the Pacific Ocean - ETNP_6_30 (SPAdes) (version 2) | ecosystem: Environmental > Aquatic > Marine > Oceanic | place: Pacific Ocean | collected 2013-06-19
GGTCTGCTTTGGGGACAAGCCAATTGCGCTTTGCTGCGACCACTCAGGGTTTCGAATGAAAGAAATTGCCAAAAAATTACTAGAAAAAAATAAAGTGCCCTACATTGATTTTGGAACCTATACTGATAAAGATTGTGACTATAATGAATATGTTGTATCTGCTGCATCCTCGATACAGCGTAAGGTAGCAGATTTTGGATTAGGGTTTTGTAGGACTGGACAAGGAGTAAACATCTTAGCTAATCACCTAGAAGGTGTTCGATCAGCATTAGTCTTTGATGAGTACACAGCCGAATACGCAATACGTCACAACTGTGCTAATTTTTTTGCAATACCTGAAAAATATGTTTCTGAAAATGTTTTAGATAAGATGATAAAAATCTGGAAGCAGACCTCATTTGATGGCGGCAGACATATGACTAGAATGAAAAAAACAATTACACAATCAGATAACTCAGGAAGATAGGGTGATCCTAATATCTCACAGAGGAAATTTGAATGGTCCTGACCCGGAGACAGAAAATAATCCAAATCAAATTGACAAAGCCTTGCAGCTTGGCTATAATGTTGAAATTGATGTGTGGTTCGTTAATGATGAGTTTTGGCTGGGACATGATGGCCCAAAATATCTTGTTACAAAAAAGTATTTACAAAATAATAAACTTTGGTGTCATGCCAAAAATCTTGCTGCACTTCAGAGGATGGCTGAGCTTTCTAATGTTCGTTTTTTTTGGCATCAAAATGATGATTATACTTTGACTAGTGATGGTTTTATATGGGCTCACCCGGATAGACAGCTTTCAAGGAACTCAATCTGTGTCATGCCAGAAAAGCAAAAAACTACCATACAGCCAGAGGATTGTGCTGGAATTTGTAGCGATTACATAATAAAATATTTAGGAGAAAATTGTGAAAATAGCACTTTGTTTTAGGGGGCTTGTTGGGTATTCTACTTCAACAACAGATACAAACAAAAGAGTTCCGTTAGACCCAAAGATAGGATATGGCTTGCACAATTTATCAATCATTCAGCCAAATATTTCTGACGGCCATCAAGTGGATGTTTTTCTCCATTCATGGAGCAAAGAACAAGAGCTTGATTTGCTAAAGTATTATAGACCAAAGAAACACCTAATTGAAGAGCAAGAGTGGTTTGATACTGAGCGGACGGTCGAGGCTGGATTCCACCCTGCTGATGTTAGGAGAGAATTTGCATTAAAAAGCATATTTGCTTCCACAAAAAAAGTTATTGAGTTGAAGGCCGAAGTAGAAGCAGAGGAGAATTTTATATATGATGCCGTATTGTTACTCAGGTATGATGTTGGTTTTAATCCTAAAATTGTAAAGTTTTGTGTGCAAGATTATGATATGGATTATTTTTATTCAAACTACAATGAAGATTACGGCTTTAATTCTAAGCTTAAAAAAACTCACATTGTAGATTATTGGTTTATGTCAAACTCTGCTTGGATTGATAAGTATGCTAAAATCGGAGATGTGTTTAATCAAAAATACAACACAGTTATAGAAAAAGACGTTAAGAGAGGAGGTATGCCGAGTCCACACTGGTTGCAAATGGACCACATAAATACCTTTGCAAAGGAAGATAGTAGAAAAGTCATATTTGACACACCATCAGTTATATTTTGCAGAAACCCAGAACAAAAACCAACCCCCCTCGACCCGGTGGGCAAAAAAAGAATAAGAAGGCCAGAACTTTGGCAAAAGTATGAACAAAAGGAGAACATATGAAGATAATTTCAGAGATTGGTATCAATCATAATGGTGATTTTAGAAAAATCGAGGAACTGATTCGTCAGTCTGCAATCGGCGGCGCAGATTATGCTAAGTTTCAGCTTTATGATTCTGTAAGAGTCTTCGGAGACGAATCTAGGAAGCGTAACGAGTTTACGTTTGACCAAGTTGCAAGAATAAAAGATATTTGTGATGCTCATGGTATTGAATTTTTTGCTTCCGTTTTTGATGAGGAAAAGATCGAGTGGTGTGAGAAGCTTGATGTAAAACTGTATAAGATCGCAAGCAGAACAGTCGTAAAAGAGCCGGACTTGTGTAAGGAAATCATTTCACTAGGAAAGCCGGTTTATGCTTCTCTTGGTATGTGGGAAGGTGAAAGCCTGCCATTCACTGAAAACAATGTTCAATATTTTAACTGTATTTCAAAGTATCCAACTAGTTTTTTAGATTTTGAACGGTTTGATTATAGAGACAAAATAGTTGGTTTTAGTGACCATTCTTATGGTCCGTCTTACGCTCTTTACAACATTGCGCATGGAGCGAGCATACTCGAAAAGCACTTTACCCTAAATAAGGGAATGGATGGTAACGATCACATTGGATCAATGGACCTATCAGAACTAAGACTTATAAAAGAAGTCGGGCAGCAACTTCATAACATCAATAAGGTGACATCATGAAAACAATAGGAGTAATTTTAGCACGCGGCGGATCTAAGGGAATTCCAAAAAAGAATATTAAACAGATTGCTGGCAAGCCCCTAATCGCTTGGACAATCGAAGCAGCAATTGAATCTAATGTGTTTACAAATATTGTAGTTAGCACTGACTGTGAAGAAATTGCTAAGGTTGCAAAACAGTACGGTGCAGATGTTCCCTTTATGAGGCCCGATGAACTGGCCCAAGACCACGTTTGGTCACGAGACGCGCTAAAACATGCCGTACTAACTTCTGAGGAGCATTACGAAGTAGTATATGATTATGTTATTGAAATGCCTTGTGTTGCCCCTCTACGCTCTGCTAAGTATATTGTCGAAGCAGCTAGTATTCTGATAGAGTCTGGGCGTGATAGCGTAACATCTGTAACCCAGATGCAGGACAAGCACCCTGTCCGTATGAAAAGAATCGTTGATGGTCTGTTGAAGGACTTTACAACAGAATTTCCTGAAGGTGAAGGATCTCGGAGACAAGATCTGGAGCCTTGTTATATTAGGAATGGTGCTATCTATGCAATGACAAGAGATTGCATTGTAGAAAAGTTTTCTCGCCATGGTGATAGCTGTATGGCTTATATTATGCCTGAGTCTGACTCTGTTAATATTGATACTATGATGGATTTTAAGTTGGCTGAGATTTTGTTGCGAGAAAAAAATGAAAACTAGAATAGAGTGTCCGTTAGATTTTCTAGAAAAGAAGCAAATAGATTTACTATTGAGAAAGTATGGCATTGAACAAGAGACAGAAGACCCTGAATGCATAATAGTGAATCCGGGGACAGATATGTTTTTGGGAGAAGACTACTTCTCAAGATACCCTAATCTAAAAGTTGTCGGCACGCCATCAACAGGAGTAAACCACTTAGACAACGACTATCTTGCCAGCAGAGCAATCAAAGTGAGATGCTTGTTAGACAACAGAGAAGTTTTAGAAAACATTCATGCTTCGGCTGAGTTTACTTGGCTTCATATCATGAATGCTTTTAGAAAGTTTGTTCCTGCTGTCGAGCACGTTGGGGATTGGCGAGAGAAGTCAAATGAAAAGCTTTTACGTTCTAATGAACTCGCGGGCAAAGCAATCGGTATTGTTGGGCTGGGACGAATCGGTCGCAAGATAGCCAGATATGCAACCGCTTTTGGCATGGAAATAGTCTATTATGATCCTTATATTGACAATAATCAATATAATAGAGTTTTTTCCTTGACAGAGCTCAATAAAGTTGATATACTATGTATAAGCTGTTATCTTACAGAGGAAACAAAAAGCTTAATCAGTAAAGGTGTTCTGGACAATTTCAAGAATGGCCTTATTGTAGTAAACACATCAAGAGGAGAGGTTGTTGATGAGGAATACATCTGCGATCTTATACTCAAAGATAAGATATTTTATTCTTGTGATGTCCTTTGTAATGAGCAGAATATTCAAAAACTATCACAATCTTTATTATTCAATTTGAAAAAAGATAATATAGTAATTACACCTCATGTCGCGGGAGCGACTATCGAAAGTCAGACAAAAGCTTTAGAGGGAATACTAGAATTATGTATAAAATCACTGTAGGAATCAGTTGTTACAAGCAAAAACAATGGCTACACAGATGCCTTAGAAGTTTGGCAAATCAGACAATAGAGAAAGACAAGTTTGAAGTCATCATTGTCAACGATGATCCTGAAGAAAGTTTAGAAGACATTTGCGAACTATTTTCCAACTACTTGAACTTACGCCTGATAAATAATCAAGAGAATCTGGGACTCCCAGCATCTCTGAATAAGATACTACGCAATAGTTTAGGCAAGTATTTTGTTCGTGTGGATTCTGACGACTACGTTTCTGGTCACTTTCTCTACACGCTTTCAAACTTCCTTGATCTAAACTCAGGCCCAAGAATCATGAACTCAGATATGAATTATCAAGCAGTATCGTGTGATTATTTCAAGGTTGATAACACAGGGCGTCTTATCAGCCGCCACAGTGCAGAAAAAGAGTTTATTGCTTGCGGGATTATGTTCACCCATGAAAGCTTGTCTGATATTGGATTTTACAACGAAAACTTTAGGATGAGAGAGGGGCATGAAATGATCCAGAGATTTGTAGAAAAATACAAACTCTACAGCCTACCAATGCCACTTTACAAATACAGAATTCATGAATCAAATAGGACTAAGAATAGTAACCAAGTTGAAATATACGACAATATGTTGAAAGGAGAAAACTAATGGCTTCTTGTTTGGTGACAGGATACAAAGGATATATTGGACAGACTTTGTATAACGAGTTGAAAAAGCTAGGACACGATGTAATAGGTATAGACATCAAGGATGGAGAAGAGTTTGACATTCTAGAAGGTCTTGAAAGTCTAGAAAACTATGATTTTGATTACATTTTTCACTTGGCTTGCATACCTCGTGTAGTTTATAGTGTGGAACAACCAGTTCATACAATGCTAAATAATGTTATTTCTACAAGTATTGTATTAGACTTTGCTAAGAGAAAAAATGTGAAAAGAGTTATCTACTCTGGCTCTTCATCTGTGGTAGGGAACGGTGACGGCCCAGCCAGTCCGTATGCGTTACAGAAGTTAACTTCCGAACTAGAGACGAAGCTATATTCCAGCTTGTACGGAATAGACACTGTTACTTTGAGGTACTTTAATGTCTATAGCCCGGATCAGAAGGCAGACAGCCCATATGCAACCGCCGTAGCAAACTGGATGAGGTTTATTCGAGAAGGAAAGAATCCTTTCATCACGGGGGACGGAAATCAGCGCAGAGATATGGCTCACAAATTAGACGTTGTATCAGCTAATATTTTCGCGATGGAGTATGATGGTAGTTTCAACGGAAAATCTTTTGACGTAGGTACAGGAGACAACATTTCTCTTAACGAGATGAGAGAGATAGTACAGTCTTATTTCCCTGATGTCGTATTTGATTACGTTGACGAAAGAACTGGTGATGTTATGGTCACAAAGGCCAATATGGAGCCTCTAAAGCAGATAGGTTGGCAGCCAAAGTTCCACATTAGAGAGGGCATTTCAAAGTGCTTCGAAGATCTAAGATCTAGTCTTGAGGTTGCAGCATGATAAACATTGGTATTATTGGCTTCGGCTTTGTAGGCTCCTCGGTAGCTTACGGATTTTCTCCACAAACTGGTTTTGATAAAGCAGTTCTGAGGGTATACGACAAAGAGTCTTCCAGATCAACACACTCTCTCGAAGAAGTTTTAGATGAATCAGATTTCATATTTATTTCTGTTCCCACACCGTCAAATGTTGATGGATCTATTAACTTGTCAATTTTAGATAATGTTATAAACGAAATAGGGCAACATGGAACTAAAGATGGGTGCGTTATTTTAATCCGATCAACAATCGTGCCCGGAACTACTAGAATGCTCGCTGAGAAGTACAGTAATCTAACTTTTGTTTTTAATCCCGAGTTCCTTACTGAGCGATCTGCGAAGTTTGACTTTATAAATCAAGCTAGATTTATTTTGGGTGGCGAAAGAGAGCACACGGAAAAAGTAGCCGAGTTGTTCAGAATCAGATTTGGTAGTAGTACGCCAACAATTCAAACAGATTTTGAAACAGCAGAGTTTGTAAAATATATGAATAATTGCTACTTTGCAACGAAAGTTTCATTTATGAATGAAATGAAGCTTATCGCTGACAAAAGTGGAGTAAACTGGCAAGAAGCTGTAGATGGATTCATTAGAGATGGCCGTATCGGTCACTCCCATATCCATGTACCCGGCCCAGACGGTAAGCTTGGGTTTGGAGGCAGTTGCTTCCCCAAGGATATTCAGGCTATGATGGACTACTCTAGAAAAAATGGTATTGAGCCAAATGTCTTGAGTGGTGCATGGCAAACCAATCTAGAAGTTCGCCCAGAGAAAGACTGGGAAAAACTGCTCGGAAGAGCAATTATTGTAAAGGAGAATACACATGAATAGCGAAATGACATTATCTGATCAGGCACTCGGTTCACTAATGATGGCTTTGCAAAAGTCACTAATGGATCAGTCGGACATTGTTCCGGTCCTAAAGGGCTTCCGCTTCAAGCTCTCAGATCAGGGTCTTGTGGTTATGAACCCGCCACTTGTGAAATTCAACGAGGAAGCTGAAGAAACTTTGGCGGAATGAGATGCCAAAGTATACTTATAGGTGCGAAACCTGTGGTGAGCACTTTGAAAAAGTCCACTCTATCTCTGAAAAGCTAACCGATTGCGAATGTGGTAAAGCGGGATCTCTAACTAGAGTTCCTTCTTTACCTTTTTGTGTTTCCCACAAAAAGCAAAAAGCAGGTCAGGTAGTTAAAGAGTTTATTGAGGACACCAGACGGGATATAGAATCCCAGAAAGACGAGATGATGAGGGGGATGCAAGATGAGTAGTGTGGTTATTATACTTTCTTGCTGTCTCTTCATTTCGGTGTGTTTGAACATTTTTATGTTTTGGTATGGGAGAGGAATCCTACAGGATTTCTATTACATGTCCAGAAACCTTGGCTCGCTAACAGAGCAAACTATTCTTTTCTCGGCACATCTCAAGTCTGTCCACGAGCTTGAGATGTTCTACGGAGATGAGATATTAGGTGGACTTATCCGCCATTCAAGAGATTTGATGGAAACATTACAGGACTTTATTGACATTGTTGAGCTTTTTGAGTCCGATGAAGAAATTCAAGAGGAGGCCGATGCTGATGACGAATGAAGAAAAGCCAGTAAGAAGAAGACGCAGAAAGAGAGGTACTGGAAAAAAGTACTTCACCCAAGTACATGAAAAGGCCATTCTTGATTATGTGGCAACAAAGGACATAAGAGAGAGAACTCACTTATATGCCAACTTTATTGGTCCTGCATTTGACGAGATGGTTGACAAGATTGTGTTCACGTACAAGTTCACAACCCTGCCGAATATAGGCTCTCTAAGAGACGAGTGTAAGGTATGGCTTGTTACTATCCTTGATAAGTACGATGTAAACAGGGGTTCAAAAGCGTTCTCTTACTTCTCAGTCATCACCAAGAACTGGTTTATCCACAAAGTAAAGAAGCAAAGCAAGAAGACAAGAACTGAAGTAGATTTTATTGATGTTCCAAAAGAGCTAGAGTTGAAGTACATTTCTACTTCGAACCCTTACCCAAAGAAGCGCGAGCACGAAGAGTTCTTCCAGTTCCTGAGAGATGAAATTGATTCTTGGGAAACTGAAAAGATGAAAGAAAACGAAGAAAAAGTCTTAAATGCAATAAGAATGCTGTTTGATAGTGCAGATGATATAGAAATTTTCAACAAGAAAGCTATTTATCTATATATGCGAGAAATAACTGGGCTCAATACAAAGCAGGTTGTCAACAACCTAAACAAGTTGAGAGCAAAGTATCGTGTATTCAAGGAACGCTGGAATCAAGGTGAAGTATGAAGAATCTGGATCACTATCTCGAAGAAGCTATAAAGAATATTCAAGATGATCGAGAAGTTACAAGAGAACTTCTTGATGATGTGATCCGCTATATCAGCAAGAACGAAGAGCATCACAAGTACGTTGGTCAAACAGCGGCTAAGTATGTTGAAACACTTCAGCGATCCAACGAGCAGTTAGTGAGAATATCTGGTCTAATCCACAAGCAACAGTCTGGTGACGCGGGCTTGTCAGACTCAGACAGGGCAGACATTTTTGACATGTTGCAGGGGGACTCTCAAAGTGACTGAGCGTGACATAAATAAGATGCTGAAACCGGGCCAACTAAACCCAGTAACATTTCAGAGCAGAGTTCCTATAGCAACACCAGATAAGATTATAGACAATCGAATGTCTATCTACAATGAGTCTATATCTAATCTGATGAATCCAAACTTGTTTGAGGGCATCAGCGAGTTTAAGGCCCAAGTGCTTTTAACTGTTAAGGGCAAAGAAGAGAAAAGGGGATTTTGGAAACTTATAAAGTCCGTGATGCCTGAATCTCTTTCAGGTAGAAGTTCTTTGTCTGAGTATTTTTGTATTTGCAGAATCCCCGAACTGCACCAAGCCTTCCCAGACCCAAACCAATACGCTGACGAAAATCCAAAGAAAATCAAAGCGATCCTCAGGCACCCGGCATTTGAGTTTAGTTTTTCTGGCATCAATCCTACTACTCAGCCCCTTCCGGGTCCGGGTTCTATTGTGCGGGTCAAGTTTGCTGATAATCTGAAAAGAACAGGAGAGGTTGTCGGTATTGAGGCTTCTACTTCAGAGGTTCCGCTTCCTGAATTTCGTGGTACGGCAAGAGATGCGTTTTCTCTAGCACCACTTGAGCCAAGTGACCTTGGAAAAAATCAAGCACGCTGGTATACACAAACAGAAAACAGAGAAATAAAAAGAATTGTTTTGCACGTCACAGCAGGTAACGCAGGAGAAAAAAGAGCACAGAGAACTATTGATTACTTTGCAAACTCTGGAGAGATACTGCGAGGCGATAGAAAGGTTTCGATCCACTATGCCGCAGATCAGGCTGGAAATATTGTGCAAGGTGTTTTAGAAAAAGACATTGCTTATCACGTAGGTAAGGGAAATATCAACGCAACTTCGATAGGAATCGAGATGACTGGTAACAATGGCGTGGCTAACGGCATCGGCGGTAGAGCCGGAAACTGGCCTCCGGGCGTAACAGGAATAGCAGCAGGCAAAGGTGCATATGGTTTGTATGCAGGAATGTTTACAGAGCAACTGATTGAAGCCGTTGCAAAACTTTGTGCTGAAATCTGTGACAGAAATAATCTAACAATAAGTAGAAAAACAATAACTGGACACGAAGAATGGTGGCCGGGACATAAGTTTGGTCCGGGTCAGGCACTGAACGAGAAGTATGGTAGAACTGATTATTGGAACTGGACCGACTTTATGGCTCGTGTAGTATACTATTCTAACCAAACAGATCCTACCTATGAAAAGATTCTGCAAGAAGCAGACAGACAAGAGCAGGCAAGAATAGTTGAAAATCTTTACGGTTTATGATCGGCAGGAAATCTAAATGAAGAGACTAAAACCACAGACTGGAAAACTTGGATCTGATCCTCTTGCGGGATTGGACAATACGAATATTGATGAGAGGCAGCCAAGATACGCAAAGGCAGAGTGCGAAGAAGAGATTGCCGGAAAGAATAATGCAAGAATCATTCTTGGACGTGACAGGAATCATAACATTACTTCTGGATACGGAGGTTTAGGCCACACTCGTTGCGGAGCAATAGATATTGTTGTTGGGCTACAGGGCTGGGACCCAGAAGAAGGTGGCAGAATAGATAGGGCCACAAAGACTTGGATAGCAAGTAGAGCAGACAAAAACTTTGGCTCTATGTCCGATGACAAGCCGGGTGATGCTGCAAGAATCTATATTTCACAGAGAGCTAACATCGACGAATATTTTGATATTTGTGAAGGTGATGTTGGCATGTCCGCTGCGGATTCTGCGATTGGCATGAAAGCAGACTCTATTCGTATTATGGCTAGGAAAGGCATCAAGTTAGTCACGGGTAAAAATCCTCCCGGTCGCAACTCCATGGGCGGTAAAATCAAAGTTGTTTACGGAATTGATCTTATTGCCGGTAATAGGGACGAAGATACTGGAATAAAAATGCCATGGGATGAGCCAAAGAACAGACTTCTGCAACCTATTCCTAAGGGCGATAACTTGTCGGATGCACTAGAGTTTCTTACAGACCGCATCGAGGGCCTAAATAACATTCTTTCCACATTGATGTTTGACATGCAAGCATTGTCTAAGTTGCATCTCGTGCCTCGTATTGGTGGAAACGCAGGAGGCCCAATCTCTGCGGTCCTTCCAGATATAGCTGTCCCAACAGCCATACAAACAAATCTACAGAGATATTCAAACGACTTAGACTTGCAAAGAAAAAACCTTACCGCCTATAAAATAGATTACCTTACCGCTGGCGGCTCAAACTACATAAACAGCGAATGGAATAGGACGAACTAATGCCAAAGATAACTAAAAACTCTGGCCGTCAATCAATTGAAGAATTCGGCCTTCAGGGTAACGATATTAGTGAAGAGGGAGCGCAAGGGGGACCACCTACACCTCCCCCAGATATGCAAACTGCTGCAACGGACCTTTTTCCAAGTGAAGACGAAAGGTTAGAGGTTTCTCCTATAGGAGATCCATTATCGGGGGCAGATCTTGGATCTCAAGCAGTAGAAAGTCTTGACGCTTTTAAGTTTTTAGAGTGTGAGCCCCTACTACCCGGCGAAGAGCCAGAGCCTTGTCCTGTTTGTCGCAAGAATGAGTTTGCTTATGTTCCAGACTATAAGCTTCTCGATGATGGAGACGTATTTTTCGACGGCAAAAACTGTACTCAAAATGTTGTTATAACGGTTGATTCTCCAGCAAACCCTACGGCTCGTATCAATCCGGACATTTCATCACTAAATGATCCACAGTTTATTGAGCAACAAAAAAGAGAAGGAATCCGGCTTTTATTAGAGTATTTCAACAAATCAGATGTCGCCACAGTTTACTACTATGTTCAGAAGCAAAATGAGACTGCTCGAATAGCTGGCAAAGTGGTTGGCGGTATTCTAGGCATAGCCAGTGCTGGCCTTTTGCCTCTTGCTCTAGAGGGTATTCCATCAGCAGCCACGTCCGCTCAGATACCAACTCCGGTAAAAGGATACGATCTGGAGTCAGAAGAGCGGGATGTAATACAAGAACTTTTGCCATATACAGATTATAAGTTCCATGTTCCAATCCAGTTACGCGCACGAACAAGAATCCTGATCTCAGTTCCAGTAGAGTTTCTAGACAGAGTTCCAAATAAACTAGAAACCAAGCCAACAGCAGGGTTCCAGACCAATCTTGAAGTCACTATCAAAGGCTCTGACTTTATGGCAATGACACGCAGGCTTCGAAATGCTCTTCGTGTATATCAAAATAAGTATGACAGGTGGAGAAGTCTTGATGGCGGAAGATTAGTTCGTACTATTGCAGATCTGCCTTCGAATGCTTATACCTATGGGCTACCTCCGGAGCTAGAAGTTGCAGTTAACCTTAGAGACGAAAAAGACAGGATCGAGGTATTTGCACAGAATATCAAAGACATGTTTCGTCAAGGTGCAGGATTTACTGTTCCTGACTCTGCCTCTTTTAGAGGTGGGCAGTTTAGTGGCCAAAATGTAGAAAAGATTACATTCAAGTTTGAAATTGGTGATGATGGAGAAAGGCTTCTATTGAAGCAAGTCGTGACAAATAAACTGGGTTGTCCAAATGTTGTGTTTGCAGAGGACAGTCAAGAAGAGTTTGGAACAGGTGATGCGTTCAAGAAGTTTATGCTAAGTGGCCAAGCTCAGAGATTTAGCTCTACCACATTGTTTTTTATGGGAGCATTACCAGATATTGATACAGACCTGCAAGCTAGGCAGCAAAAGCCATGGCTTGAGTTTGTTACTAAATATCTGTATCCAAGCGTTCAAGTATTTTATGGAACTAACCCAAATACCTCGTTAAACGAGCCAAACGCACTACAATGCCTTACGGGGGCAGCTATTACGGAGCCGGGTCAAAACGGAGGACCTGACTTTTTAACCGATCTTCTAGGTTCCATTTTAGACGTCGGCATCTCATTACCAGATCAGGTTATTGAGAACTTCGCAAATAAAACTTGTAAAACCAGAGAAGAACTTTTAGATGAGTACAAAAAGATTTCCTCAGGGGAAGATGGAAAAGAATATGCTAAAGAGTTCAAGAAGCAGCTAAAAAGAATTACACAGATAAACAAAGGTGTAATCAACACAGAAGATCCTATTTTAGAAATTCTTATAGAAGAAATCCAAGCGGTCATGTCTTCTAGAAAAGGGCTTATTGAAGAAAAAAGCAGTAAGATCTTCGACGAAAAGTTAAAGTCAGCCGAAGGTGACATCAAGAAGAAAAAACTAAAAAGACAGTCTAAGAAGCAGGCCAGAAAAGAAAACCCTAGTAATGATGTAGGCATCTTTTTCTACAACTTCTTTCACAGAATAGGAAAGTGCGGTCTGATTGATCTTGTTATCTCGGCAGCCGACTGTGTTGCAAAGGGTTTGGGCGAAGAAACTGCTCTTGGAGCACTTACTGAGGCAGCGTTCAATGCAATGGACGATGTTCATTTGGAAAGAATATTCGTTGGCTTGCCTCCTGAAAAGCAAGCCGAAATCTTTGGTGCTGTTAGGCAGAATTTTGAGGGTCTTCCTGCTCCTTGGGATATTGGCTATATTGCCGGAGATTACAATGGTCCGGGCATTAGTACTGATGCTATAGCGGAAAGAAAAATAGTAAATGAAAGAGCTAAAGAGATCTTTAATCAGTCGTTTGAAGAAGGTGAAGACATAAGCTATGAAGATGCTTTAGAACAAAGTCAAAATCAAAGCCTCAACGACGCACAGTCATATCAATTTTTGGTTGATTACTACGGAGAAGAACGGGCAGCGGAAATATACGGCAGCGGTGATAATCGAGAAGCGATAGAAGAAATATTAAGGAGAGATCAAAATGATCCTCGCCCAACCAGATCTGCAAATCAAGCAGTTCTAAATCTAGCAGGTTTTGAACTGCCACCC
>Ga0209645_1001201_pt1 | contig 13045 bp, 18 predicted proteins | sample ETNvirenome_6_30_FD_184070 | JGI IMG/M metagenome (GOLD analysis project Ga0209645, IMG submission 184070) | Marine viral communities from the Pacific Ocean - ETNP_6_30 (SPAdes) (version 2) | ecosystem: Environmental > Aquatic > Marine > Oceanic | place: Pacific Ocean | collected 2013-06-19
TTAGAAAAAGTTGTCCAGCTTGTCAGGAGATAGTAGCGTAATGGCAGGATTAAGTGCATCAGGATTAAAAACACAAATAAGAAGTTATACTGAAACAGATTCTACTGTTTTATCAGATTCTGTTTTAGAAAATATTATTTTAAATGCACAATATAGAATTTTTAGAGATGTTCCAATTGATGCAGATAGAAAACAACAATCAGGTAACTTAGTAACAGGACAAGAAACGATTAATGCTCCAGCGGGTGCTGTCTTTATTAGAGGTATACAAGTATACGATTCAACATCAGCTACAACAGGAGCCAATGTTTGGTTAGAAAAAAAAGATATTACATATCTTCAAGAATATATATCTTCAACAGAATCAGCTAAAAGAGGACAACCTAAATATTATGCCATGTTTGGTGGAGCCACTGGTGAGTCTGACACTACATCTGGAAGAATGATGTTCGCTCCTATTCCTGATACAACATACAAATTTAGGGTACACTACAATGCAGCTCCTGCTTTATTAGAAAACGATGACACTAATTATATAAGCTTAAACTTTCCAAATGGTCTATTATATTGCTGTCTATCGGAGGCATATGGGTTTCTAAAAGGTCCAATTGATATGTTGACACTTTACGAAAATAAGTATAAACAAGAGGTACAAAAGTTTGCTAACGAGCAAGTTGGTAGAAGACGAAGAGACGACTACACAGACGGCACAGTTAGAATACCAATAACCTCGGCAAACCCATAGGAGAAAAATTATGGCAATAACATCAGCGGTATGTACAAGTTTCAAAGTAGAACTTTTAAAAGGAGTTCACGATTTTACAGCAACAACTGGAAACACATTTAAAATAGCATTATACACTAGTTCAGCTAGTTTAGGAGCTGGGACAACAGCTTATTCAACATCAAACGAAATTACTAATTCATCTGGAACTGCTTACACAGCAGGTGGAGCAACACTTACAAGCGTAACTCCTACATCAGATAGTACAACAGCTGTTTGTGATTTTAACGACGTAAGTTACACAAGTGCATCTTTCACAGCAAACGGTGCAGTAATTTATAATGATTCAGCTTCTGGTGATCCAGCATGTGCTGTTATCGCATTCGGTGGTGACAAAACCGTATCTAGTGGAACTTTCACAATTCAATTTCCTACAGCGGACGCAACTAACGCAATCATACGATTAGCATAAGGAGGTCCTCCTTATGGCCAATACTTGGAACCAATCAGGCACAACCTGGAGCACAGGTCGTTGGGGCACAACTGAAGCTTTTACAAGTGGTTGGGGTGTTGATGCATGGAATACAGGTGGATCATGGGGTCAAGCTACTGACGAAGTAGCACAATTAACAGGTCAATCTATAACATCATCTTTAGGTACAGTAGTTGCATCTTCTGAACAAGGTTGGGGTAGAGCTGAGTGGGGCAATGAACCGTGGAGCGAAAGTTTTAGTCCTGTTGTAGCTGTAAGTGGACTTGCAATAACTTCTTCTGTTGGATCCATAACTGCATTTCCAGAACAAGGTTGGGGTAGAGACACTTGGAATTTTGAAAGTTGGGGTTTCTCTGGTTTAACTGTAGAAATAACTGCACCTGATGCAATCGTATCAAATTTAGGTGCTAATGGTTGGAGTAATGCATCTTACGGAGATAACGGTTGGGGAATGTTTACACTTAACCCTGCTGATGTCGTAGGTTTAACAGGAGTCTCTTCAACATCTTCAGTTGGTTCAACAACAATTATATTATCACCAACAGTTTCGCTATCAGGAGTTGCTACGGTTTCTTCTGTTGGATCAATAGATTTAGATGACATAACTGTAGGACTATCTAGTCAAGTAATAACTTCTGCAGTAGGTTCAGTAACATCAGGATTAATTTCTGTAGCATCATTAACAGGAGTTTCTATAACATCAGGAGTTGGTGAACTAATAGGAGGTATTGTAGAATTTGTACCAATAATAGGCGTAGGAGCCACGTTATCTGTAGGATCAATAACTCCTGATCAAATGAGTGTAGGATTAACTGGAGTGGCCTCTACGTCAGCCGTAGGAGCAATAACACCTGCAGATGTAATGGGTTTAACAGGAGTTCAAACAACTAGTTCTGTTGCTTCATTTGGAACTGCGGATGGTTTTGGAATTCAAGCATATCAAGCTATTGACACAGGTTCTAATACAAGTTATACAGACGTAACAGGAAAAGCAGCGTAAAATTTTCTGTATAGGAGATAAAAAATTATGGCATCAACATACACACCTTTAGGGGTAGAACTTCAAGCAACTGGTGAAAACGCCGGTACATGGGGGACTAAAACTAATACTAACTTACAAATTATTGAACAAATTTCTGGTGGTTTTACAACTCAAGCAGTTTCTGATTCTGGAGATACAGATCTTTCTGTATCTGATGGTTCTACTGGTGCAACTCTATCTCACAGAGTTATAGAATTTACAGGTTCTTTAACAGGAGCTAGAAATGTAACTATTCCTATTGATGTTCAACAATTTTATATTTTAAAAAATTCAACAAGTGGATCACAAAACGTAGTATTTAAATATGTATCAGGTTCAGGAGACAGTGTAACTGTTGGTCCATCTGCAGTAAAATTAGTTTATGCAACAGCTAATGATGGAACAAATCCTGACATAGACGATTGTGGATTTATAACAGCATCTTCTACAGATACTTTAACAAACAAAACTTTAACAGCTCCAAAAATTGCAGATGCAGGTTTTATTGCAGATGCAAATGGTAATGAGCAAATTATATTTCAAACAACATCATCAGCAGTAAATGAGTTAGAGGTAACTAATGCTGCAACTGGGAATCCTCCAATCTTAGGTGCGAGTGGGGAAACTAATGTTGGTGTTCACATTAAACCAAAAGGTTCGGGAGAAACTATAATTGGAAGTGGCGGAGCAGATGCAACTTTAACAACAAGTGGTGCTTATAATTTAGTTTTAGATACTAATTCAGGAACTAACTCTGGTACGATCACAATTACTGATGGTGCAAATGGAAACATAGTTATTGCTCCAAATGGAACTGGAGTAGCACAAGCTGTTGATGGAGGAGATAACACAGCAGCTATTAAAATTGCAGGTAAAGAAACTATATGGGTTCCAGCATCTGCTATGTATCCAAATACTACAAACGGTTGTGCAGACTTAGCACAAGTAGAATTATCAAATGGTCCTGAAATTAAAACTTTAGATTTTGATAAAACTTCTGATGAAAACGCACAATTTGCTGTTGCCTTTCCAAAATCATGGAACGAAGGCACAGTAACTTTTCAAGCTTATTTTACAGCTGATTCTACAGACACAGGTACTGTTTCTTGGGCGTTAGCAGGTGTTGCTATTGCAGACAATGATAGTATTAACACTGCATTTGGAACTGCAGTTGCACCAACAGCAAAAGCACACAGTGGTACAGCTAATGATTTAGATGTTACGGCAGAAAGTGGAGCAGTAACAATAGCGGGTTCACCTAGCACAGATGAAGAAGTATTTTTTCAAATAACAAGAGATGTATCAGCAGATGATTTAGATGCCGATGCTAAATTATTAGGTGTTAAATTATTCTTTACTACTGATGCGGCTAACGACGTATAAGAGGCATAGAATATGAAATATAGAGATAAAAACTTAGAACCGTTAACGGTTGGCAAAAGCACAAGTAATATTCAAAACAGAAAAGGTAAATCTTTTGGATATCAAATCTTAGGATTTGGTTCTGGTGCTCAAAAGAAAAAAGCAAACTTTCAATATTTAGTTGTTGCTGGTGGAGGAGCAAATGGAGCCAACCCGAATGGCGGAATCGGAGGCGGAGGAGCTGGAGGATTTAGAACCTCTTTTCCTGGTGGAACAGAAATTGAAATTGAATCTGGTGCACCTATAACAGTTGGAACTGGAGGAAGTCTTTCTGCTGGTAATAATTCTATTGCTGGTGATAAAACTTCTACAGGAGGCGGTTTTGGTGGAGCGGATAGTCCCAACAATGGTAATCCCGGGGGAAGTGGAGGCGGAGGCCGACACTCTGGATCAGGCGGAACGGGAAACGCAGGAGGTTTTTCACCATCAGAAGGTAATGCTGGCGGAGGGGGAGACCCTAGAAACCAAGGCGGAGGCGGAGGTGGAGCTGGCGGAGCCGGCAACCCTGCTGGAAATAATGGTGGAAATGGTGGAAGTGGATCTAGTAATTCAATATCTGGATCTCCAGTAGGTTATGCTGGTGGAGGAGCTGGAGGCGGACACGGAAATCAATTTAGTAATGGATCACCTGGAGGATCAGGTGGTGGAGCAGCAAATAGCCCTGGCTCTAACGGAACAGGCGGAGGAGCTGGTGGTTGGAAACAAAGCCCTTGGGGACAAACAACTGGTGGTAATGGAATAGTTATTTTACGTTGCCCAGGTCCAGTAGGTGCCTCTATGTCAGTATCTCCAGGAAGTAATTCAGTGGGAACTGATTCTCCATCAGGAGATAAAATTGCAACTTTTAACGTGTCAGGAACAATTACATTTTAATGGCTTACTTTGCAGAAATAAATAGTGAAAATTTAGTTACAAACGTTGTTGTTGGAGAGAGTAATAATTTACCTCCATTAAAAGTTAATAGTGTAAGATGGATTGAAACATTTGAAGATGGAACTAATGGTGTTTTCGCAGGGCCTGGTCATACTTGGAATGATGAACATCAAATTTTCTGTGAGCCACAATTTTATTCTAGTTGGGTTTTAAATACTACAACAGGAAAATATGAACCTCCAACAGATTATCCATCATCTCTTATAGCAAATGCGGATATCACTTGGGACGAAGATAATTTAAAATGGAAAAGCACAAAATTAATAGATGACTCTATATCAGAGGATACTGATACAATGTTAGATACACCAGAAATAAAGTTTTGGAATCCTGAAACTTCTTCTTGGGAAGATTAACTTATTTTTAATAAGTTAAAAGAAAGATTAAAATGATATTGAAAGAACATGTTTGGATTTTTAAGAATGAATTATCAAATTATTTTTGCAAAGATATTGTAAAATTAGGTAATCAAACTAAAAAACATTTAGGCATATACAGCGGAAAAAACGGAAAAAGAAATTCTAAAAAAGTTAGAAACTCTCACGTTTGTTTTTTAAACGATTGGTGGATTAAAAGATGGATTGATAATTATTTTTTTATTGCAAATAAAAATGCCGAATGGAATTTTCAATTTGATAGATATGAAGCTTTTCAATTTACACAGTATAAAATCAAACAACATTATAGCTGGCATCCTGACTCTTTTGTAAATAAAGATATAGTTAGAAAATTATCTGGTATAATATTATTAAGTGACCCTCAAGATTATAAAGGAGGAGAAATAGAATTTAGAACACCAGGAAATAAAATAATAAAAATGGGAAAACAACCTAAAGGAACTATTTTAATATTTCCTTCTTTTGTTTATCACAGAGTTAAACCAGTGACATCCGGTAAAAGATACTCTTTGGTTATTTGGGCTTGTGGTGAAAATTTTAAATGAAAAACATATGTATAGTTGGTGCAGGCACGGCAGGTTTAATATCAGCTTTAATATTTAAACAAAGTTTAAATGTAAATATTACAGTTATTAAATCTAATAAGATTGGAATTATAGGTGTGGGTGAAGGAAGTGAAAATAAATTCACACAGTTTTTAAAATTTTGTAATATAAGTAAAGAAGAAATAATTAAAGAGACAGGTGCAACATTAAAATATGGAATACTGTTTGAGGGTTGGACAAACAAAGATTACCTTCATGAAGTATCACCTAAAATCTTTAATGTAAAAAAAGAACAATATTTAGCAGCTTTCGGTTATGCAATTACTAATAATTTATCTGTAGATAAATACACACAACTTAGTCAATTAAAAAATAACAAAGTTGTTAATAAATACATTTCAGATCAATTTCATTTTAATACTTTTAAATTAAATGATTACTTAATTAAAAAATGTAAGGAGAGAAATATTAAAATTATAGATGACGAAATAACAAACATTCAAATAAAAAATAAAAAAATTATTTCTTTAAATAAAAAATATAAGTTTGATTTTTATATTGACGCAACTGGTTTTAAAAAATTATTAATAAAGAAATTAGGTGGTAAATGGGACTCTTATTCTAAATACCTACCTATGAATGAAGCTATTGCTTTTCCTACAAAAGGCACCAAAGAATATCCTGCATACACTTTAGCTAAAGCAATGAATGCTGGTTGGATGTGGAGAATTCCTGTTCAAGATAGATGGGGTAATGGATATGTTTTTGATAACAGATATATAAATGCAGAACAAGCTAAACAAGAAGTTGAAAAATATCTTGGATATAAAATAGAAATAGGTAAAAATATTAAATTTAATGCAGGAGCCATTGATAAACCTTGGATAGGTAATTGTGTTGCTATAGGACTATCTGCTAATTTTATAGAACCTTTAGAGGCATCTTCAATTGGTAGTTGTATACAACAATCTTTTCTTTTAATAAATTATTTACCTAATTATAATTCTACAGCTATAAAACAATATAATAAATCGTGCACAGCTTTATTTGAAAACATAAGAGATTTTGTATTAATACATTATTTGTGTAATAAAAAAGACAGTCGTTTTTGGAAAAACTTAAAAATAAAAATACCTAAAAGTTTAAAAACGAATTTGCAAAAATGGAAACAACGTTTACCTATTGAAGAGGATTTTAAAAGTAGTTATATATTATTTTATGAAACTAACTTTGCTTTAATATTAAAAGAATTAAATTTAATAAAATTAAACGAAGTTAAAAAAGAATACAAAACAAAAATACAAGACGCAGATGAAAAGGCTATTGAAAATTATTATAAAATATTTTATAAGTATCGACAAGATTTAATAAATCATAAGAAATATATAAAGGAAATAAATGAATACGTTTAGTTTAAATATCTGTGGAGAAATTATAGAGGATACAAAAAAATTAAATAAACAATTAATACAAACTTGTAAGGAAGTTCGTAAAGAAAACAAAAGCGTTAAATATTCTAATGAAGGTTATCAATCTTCAAAGTTAAATTTAAACGACTACCCAATATTTTTAGAATTATATAAAAAATTAAAAGAAAATGTTTTACTTAATTTAACAGTATATGATTTAGTAGAGGCTAACATAGATTTTACTTTACCGTGGGTAAATATAAATAAGCCAGGTGATTTTAATTGGCCACATAAACATTTAAACTCGCACTTTTCTGCAATCTATTATTTAAAAGTTCCAAAAAAATCAGGTGACACTGTTTTTTTAAATCCTTTTAATAAAGAAAATACTTTTTATTTAAAAAAATTTAATAATTATAATTCACATAATTCAAGTGTTTTTAAACATACACCTCAAGAAAGCACTTTTATTATGTTTCCATCTAATATAGAACACGCAGTAGAAAGGAATGAATCAAAACAAGAAAGAATAAGCATTGCTTTTGATATTAATTTAAAATGAAAAAACATTTGGTAATTAAAAATATTATTAGTAAAGAATTGTGTGAGTTCTTAACTAATTACCTTTTATTTAAAAAAGAAACTTATGATGTTTTACAACAAACAAAATATATATCACCTTTTTGTGAACTCCATGGTAAGACAGGAGACTCACAGATTCCTGGTAGTTATTGTATTTATGGAGACGTAGCTATGGATTCTTTACTACCTAAAGTAATGCCTGTGATTGAAAAAAAACTTAAACTTAAATTAGTCCCTACTTATTCATATGCAAGAATTTATAAAAATGGAGATGAATTAAAAATACACACAGATAGAGATTCATGTTCTGTTTCTGCAACTTTAAATTTAGGAGGAGACTCTTGGCCAATTTTTTTAAAAGAAAATAAAAAAACTTATAAAGTTAATTTAAATCCTGGAGACGTGTTACTTTATGATGGATGTAAGTATAAACATTGGAGAGAAAAATTTAAAGAACAAATGTGTGCACAAGTATTTTTACATTACAATGAGAAAGGATCAAAAAATATTTATGACCGAAGACCACGATTGGGATTGCCGGTTGATATTAAAACAAAATAAATATACTTATTTGTTTGATTATATTAATCATAAAAAATTTAAAAATAAAATATTAAAAGCAATAGAACAAACTCCAGCTAATAAAACACAAGGTGTATATAAAACAGATTGGAAGGTTGATAAATCTGTTAAAAGAGTTTATTGGGAAAATTATGTTAAACATATAGCCAATACATGCATAGATATTTTAAAAAAAGATTTGTATAAAGAAATAAATCAAGAAACAATTCACCATAATCATTGGTTTCACATATATCAAAAAAACTATGGATTTGGATGGCACACACATGGAGAAAGTAATTTTTCAGGGATATATTATTTGCAATTAAAAGAAGATAATAAAACAGAATTTATAGATATGGATTTATCAATAGAAGAGGGTAATCTTTTAATATTTCCTTCATTTTTATTACATCGTTCACCAATGATAAAAAACAAAACAAAAAAAATAATAATATCTTTTAACTTTTCAATGCAATGACAACAAAAATAGTAGATAACATTTTAGATCAAAAAGAAGCAGATGCTATAGAAAAAGAATTAATGAGTGTTTTTTTTCCTTGGTACTATCAAGATTCTGTTTCTGATAAATCTAATACAAATGATTTTTATTTTACACATATACTTTATGAAAATTTAGAACAAAGTTCTTACTTTAATTTAATAATACCTATTTTAAAAAAAATAAAATATAAAAAATTAATTAGAGTAAAAGCAAATTTATATCCGGGATTTGATAAAAAAGTTATACATCCTAAACATGTAGACTATACTTATAATACCAACGGAGCCATTTATTATGTAAATACTAATAATGGCACAACTAATTTAACAAATAAAAAAATTAAATCTGTTAAGAATAGACTATTATATTTTAACGCTTCTAAGCCTCACAACTCAACGACTTGCACAGACAAAAAAATAAGATTAAATATTAACATTAATTATTTATGATGAACATTATAGACAACTGGTTAGATAAAGATTTAAGTGATTTTGTTGAACAAAGTTTTTTGCATGAGTATCCACATTACTTTGATCACACACCTACAGATGCAGATAGTAAAGTATTTTATAATTGTGAGTTAAACAATACTGACATGTTAGTAAAGTTATTATTTCATAAAGCACAAAAAACAATTAATAAAAAACTCAATCTAGTAAGAACACATTTTAATATTCAACATCCAGGCATGGATGGTGGGTGGCATGTGGATTATTCTGAATTAAGTTTTGTTTACATGGTTACTCAAACTCTTAATAAAAAAGAAGGGACATTTGATATTAAAATTAATAACAAAATTAAAAAAGTAGACTTTGTTAAAAATAGACTTGTATTTTTTGATTCTAATTTAGTACACAGAGGTAACCCTCCTTTATTAAATGAAAAAAGAAAAACAAACGCTAGAATTACTTTTACGTTAAAAACAAATTATGTTTAAGGTGTATGAAGATATTTTAAATAAGGAAGAAAAAATGTTTTTAGAAACAAGTATTAAATTTCCTTTTTATTTAAATTGTGGTCAAACGGATCATGATAAAAGATATCACTTCACACATGTTTTAAAAAATAAAAAAACAGGTGAAATTAATTCACCTTACTTTTATAATATAGAAAAAATTGTAAAAAGAATATGTAAAAAAGAAAAAATTAAACTTAATAAAATATTAAGAGCTGCCATAAATTTAACTTTTCCATACAAACCTTTACTAGGTAGTATTCATCAAGATCATTCTTTTGAGTATAAACAATTTATATTTTATTTAACAGATGGTGGGGGAACAAATTTATATAACAAAGATAATGAGTTTTTGACAAAAATAGAATCTAAAAAATTTAAAGTATTATATTCTGATAACAATCCTCATGCAATTTATCATTCTAAAAACGGCATTAGAATTATAGTGGTGGTAACATTTATATGATTAGAAAAATAAAAGAAGTTTTACCACCTGAAATTAATAAACATATAATTAAAAAATTGTGTAATCAACCTAATTGGGGTTTTCCTCATGACTTAGATAATGAAACTAGAGAGGATTTTTTTGAAAAATTTGTTAGCGATAATGTTTCTAACTGTGGTTTTTCTTTGGTGACTTATGATAAAGTAAATGATATTTTTATAAATACTGATTTAAATCTATACGCTGAAATTATATTTTTTATTATTAAACAAAAGTCAAAATTAAACTTACATGACATATCTAGAATTTATTGGAACTATTATGATACAGCTTCAATTGCTAATTATCACATAGATAAAAATGAAAAAAACTCCATGTCTATTTTATATAACCTTCACACAAACGATGGAGGCACATATATAGAAAAAAAATTTTTTGCATCAAATGAGAGTGAAGCTATTATTTTTAATAGTAATATAAAACACAAAGGTGTAGCACCTAGAGATTATAAACACAGATTTAACTTGAACATTATTTGTTCTTGTGATAATTAATACGCATGAATTTAGAGAGCATGAGAGACCTTGACAGTCGTAAGCATAAAAATCAACTAGTTGATGAACTTTATATTTTAAGACAAAAACATGAAGAAATTAAAATGGTTTTAAAAGGAGAAAAAATTATAAATGAAGATTTTAAAAGTGAAATAGAAGGAAAAAATAGAACCATTGAAGAGTTGTCTAAAATTAATCACGAGTTTCTAAAAGAAATAGGTAAGTTAAGAAATCACATAAAGAATTTAATTAGTGAATGATTCCTTCTTTTATAGAAACTTATTTTATAAAAGAAAAAAGTCTATGTGATGATTTAATAAAGTATCACACAGATAATGTCCTTTATAAGTCTGATGGTAGATTAGGGTATGATGGAAAAATTACATTAGATCATTCTTTAAAAGAATCTGTAGATGTAACATTTCACAATGATACAAATCATAAAACTATACGAAAGTTTTTTAATATATTAACTGAGTACGCTTCTGACTATTCAAATAAGTATGGTGTTAATAATGAAGTAAAAACTGAGTATCAAAACCTTATTTCTAAGTTTCCACCATTAGGTGGATTTAAAATGACTCATTATGAAAGAGGGAGTGTGCATTCTTCAAAAAGACAATTGGTATATATGTTATATTTAAACGATGTAACAGATGGAGGAGGAACAGAATTTACTCATCAAAAAATGCTTATAAAAGCAGAGAAAGGTAAGTTAGTTATTTGGCCAGCGGATTTTACACATACTCACAGAGGTGTCGTATCTCCTACTGAAACAAAATACATTACGACAGGGTGGTTTGAAATATCTAAGTAAAAATGTCTTTTTTAAAAAAATTAAAAAATTTAAAAATACCTAGTCATGATATTAGAAAAAAAGAATTATGGGATGCTGAAGGCATTATAGAAGGTGTATCAAATCAAGTGTTGAAGTTTGATTTACGACCTATAAAAAATAATGTTAAAGGTGGTTACTTTAATACAAAAGCTGACAAGATGGTTTTTGATATTAAAAATCAATGGATTATAGTAGATTTAGAAGAACTTCATGACTACTTAAAAAGAAATAACTTAAAAAAAGCTAATTTAGAAGATTTGATATCCGCTTTAGATTGGAATATAATACTACCAAAAAACTAAAAACCTTATATAATGCTAGTCTTATGCTACAAAAAATAGGATTTCAACCAGGTATTAATAAACAAATCACACCCACAGGAGCTGAAGGGCAGTGGACTGATTGTGATAACGTTAGATTTAGGTATGGCACACCTGAAAAAATAGGTGGTTGGAACCAATTAGGCACTTTAAACGAAAATGAACTTACAGGAGCAGGTAGAGGATTACATCATTTTGTTAACAGTCTAGGTAGAAAATACGCAATCATTGGAACAAATAGAGTTTTATATGCTTATTCAGGAGGTGTATTCTATGACATACATCCTATTCAAACAACAACAACTCTTACAAATGCATTCTCCACGACCAACGGATCACCGACAGTTACACTAACCTTTTCTAGTGCACATAACTTAGTTCCTGGTGATATAGTTTTATTAGATAATTTTACGACAATTACAGGATCTAATTTTAGCGCGTCTGATTTTGACAACAAAAAATTTATGATTGCATCTACACCAACTAACTTAACAGCAACACTTACAATGCCTTCAAATGAAACAGGATCTGGTGCAACTACATCTGGTGGAATTAGAGTGCAAAAATATTACACTGTGGGTCCAGCTGTGCAAGCAAAAGGTTTTGGTTGGGGCTTAGGTTCATGGGGTGGTGAAGCATCCGGTGCTATTACAACAACTTTAAATGGAGCTTTGTTAAATGATTCTGCAGGTACAGGAGGATCAGGAACTTCAATTACATTAACCAGTACTACCAACTTTCCATCTTCAGGTACAAACTTTATTAAAGTAGGAACAGAAGAAATATCTTATATAGGTGTTTCAGGAAACGATTTAACAGGTATTACAAGAGCAGTTAGAGGAACTACTAGAGCTGCTCACAGCAGTGGAGCAACTGTCACAAACACTTCTGACTTTGTTGCTTGGGGTGAAGCTGCATCTGGTGACTTAGTTCTTGAACCCGGTATGTGGTCTTTAGATAACTTTGGTGATAAAGCCATATGTTTAATACATGACAGTGCTGTATTTGAATGGGACTCATCTTTATCAAATGCAACAGATACAAGAGCAACAATTATATCTGGTGCACCAACAGCGTCAAGACACATGGTTGTATCGACACCCGATAGACACTTAGTATTTTTTGGAACAGAAACAACTATTGGATCACCTGGCACACAGGATGACATGTTTATTAGATTCTCGGATCAAGAGGATATAAACACCTATACACCCACAGCAACAAATACAGCTGGTACACAGAGACTGGCCGACGGATCACAGATCAGAGGAGCAATCAGAGGTCGTGATGCAATTTATGTTTGGACTGATACAGCGTTATTTACACAACGTTTTGTTGGT
>Ga0209645_1001202_pt1 | contig 13044 bp, 1 predicted proteins | sample ETNvirenome_6_30_FD_184070 | JGI IMG/M metagenome (GOLD analysis project Ga0209645, IMG submission 184070) | Marine viral communities from the Pacific Ocean - ETNP_6_30 (SPAdes) (version 2) | ecosystem: Environmental > Aquatic > Marine > Oceanic | place: Pacific Ocean | collected 2013-06-19
GATGCTGGGAGCCGAATGGGGGTCGAAATTCATAACAAACTTTTTAGCCGGAAATAAACCTCTTGGAGATGTCATGGGAGATAAGGTTAAGGCTTCGCTCAGGCTCAATGAAGATAATTATGGCACTTGGGAAGATGTTATGGTGCAGACGGGACTGGATGTTGGTAGGTTGAAGCGCACATTCTCCGGTGACAGAAAAGCGGCACAAAACCTCAATAAGTTAAAATCAATAGTACCCAAAAGACTTAAAGGTTTTGTTGAAGGAAAGAAAGTTGGTTATGAGTCAACGAGTCTCGGTCCGGCATGGAAGATAGCGACAGCAGATATCAGTGGTGTCGCTACAGACTTTGAAAGCCCAACAAGCGCTCTTATGAAATCCTTCTTTGGTGAAGAAAAGTATGGAGGTCTTGCTTCAATCATGACTGAGGATGGAGTCATGGGACTGATGCACGATGGTAACTTCCCCACATTAGTAAAAGAATTTAACACCCTTGAAAATTCATTTGACAGAGTTCTAGGTCAGGTTTATGGTGGTTATTCTTCCTATCTAAATGATGTGATTTATAAAAATGCAGGAAATTTAAGTATACTTAAAAATTTCTATAAGAGACCATTTGACTACTGGAAATTTGATGGCCTAAAGAGTATCCAAGACATTGTTAACATGATGCAGTGGAGTGCATACGAGGTATCAGAAAAAGGTAAGCCGTATGTTTCTTGGACTGGCAAATTGGGTGGAAAATCCCCTACCTCGTGGTTAAGTGATCAAGTCGAGGGAATAACAGGAATGACATCCATTGGCACTGGTGCCGCTAATGAAGCAGTTTTGGATGCTTATGGTTATTTGCCTTGGATGATGAATTCAGGTTTTGGCGCCAAAATTTTTGGCACGAAGTATGCAAACGCAGACAATATATATAACAAAAGAGCAACAGCAGCAGATAATAGTGTACAGTCAATGATGGGTATTCTTGATATGGGTGCCAAGACAAACCCAGAGGACCCTGCATCGGTAGCAAATCTTACTTCAATATTGCCCGGCATGCTCGCTATTGGTTTCGATAGTGTTTACAATGCTCTTGAGGGCGGTGGAGTTGACTTAGGTGGCGGTGCCGTTGGTGGTGTTGACATAGAAGCATGGAAAAAAACTCATGCGGAAACTATAGCAAAATTAAAAGAGCACGCACTGATTTACGAGGACCTGAGAAACAACGATAACGTCAAAGACGCGAAGAATCTAAACATTCAGTCACAATGGGCTGACTGGATGGTTGGTGATGGGGGACTTTCATCGTATAGTGGCTGGCCTGACGGAGGCGAAGATGCTGATGGGGACGGGCTAAACGACTTATGGCAAGCCAATATGACTAAGTGGCATGAAATAAATGATCAACTTGCTGCCGAACTTGACACGGGTATGGGTGACGCCTTTGGTGGCGCTGGAGGAGTTAGTACTGCGGGGATGAATTTGCTTGGGGAAGCCATTGCAGATAGAGTGCAAGAAGATAAAGATGCAAGAGCTAGACTTAAAGCTGAAAAGGAAAGAGAAGAAGCTCTGCTTGCTCAGCTTACTAACGTATGGTGGATCAATGGTGATCAGAAAGCAAAAGCCCTTACGAATGTACTTGGGGAATATCCGGGTCAAGATTTAGGTGGAGACGAGCGAGCTCCCGCAAAAGGTCCATTTGTACCTAAATATGCTAAAGGCGAAGTTTCATTTGGTAAACCGGGTGGTATTGGTTTCAAAGGTAGACCAATGCCAATGAGGATGGTGACAAACATACCTCGTACCGCTGGAGCTTTTGACTCTATGTTCCCATATCTACACGCACTCGGCTTTGATACATTCAAGCTTGCTAAAATGGGTGCTGTAGCTGGAGTAAACACACAAAAAGGTATCACTTGGGCTCCTGCAGGTATTTTGAACAACTACAAAAATATCTTACCGTACATGGCTCACTGGGCTGCAAATGATCCTATAGGCTGGAAATTAGATGCTGGTGCTGGCCAGAATTACCTTGCGGGCGGTAGGTCAGAAATGATGTATACCGGGCTCTTCATGGGTGGAGGAAAAGGTATAGTCGGCGGTTTAAAGATGCTTACCGCTGGGGTATTACATCAACAGAAACATACACGAAAAGCTATTGCCGATACATGGGCAATGACAATCGGCGGAAAGATGCAACAGCCCTTTACTAATGAGTTAAATAGGCTTGGGCTGGTTGACAATGATGGAGATTCACTGGTTCCGTGGATGAAAAGTCCAGACCAAGCAGTGGCTGCAAACGCAGCAGCAGCACCGAATAAGCCAGTAGTAAGAGCTAGGGGTGGTCCAATCGACTGGAGTCCAAGAGGAACAGATACAGTGCCAGCGATGCTAACTCCGGGCGAGTTTGTTATGCGTAAATCTGCTGTAGATAAATATGGAATGGGATTCATGCAGGCTATCAACGGCGGCAAGATAGGTGCTAGAAGACGCGGTTACTTTAATGAGGGTGGTGCCGTAGGAGATTCCCAATTTGCAGGAGACAGTGTTAGCCCAATATTAGAAGATATGTCTCACTCCTTAACATCAATAGATGGATCTAATAAAAACATACTGGTTGGCCAGAGAAGCCTACAGAAAAATCAACAGGCTGGTTTTGGCGCGGTTGAAGGTGGTCTTGGTTCTATTGGCCCACAAATGGCTGAGCGTTTTGATGACTTGTTCACCAGACTAAATGACTTTACTTGGAACCTCAACAGACATAACTTTAATTCAGGTGGCGGAGTACCGGGTTCTGGTAATAGAGATACTGTCCCAGCTATGTTAACGCCGGGTGAATTTGTTATGAGAAAATCTGCCGTGCAAAAATATGGATTAGGCTTCATGCGAGCGATCAACAATAGCTCGCCTTCAGTCAGAGTCGGTAGAGGTGTTCAGTATAAACACGAAGGTGACGTTATGGGTGCTGGTGGTGGCATTGATTTCTCAGGCTTGTCAAATAGTATTAGCGAGCTAGGAAGTCAGGTATCCACATCTTTATCTGCTTTTGAGTCAGCTTTTCTTGGATTCAGTAAGCTTTCTTCGATGTTGAGTGATACAATAAATAATATAGCCAATTTAAATATAACCCATACAATAAATGTTTCTGGAAGCTTAAGTATTCCGGGATTCTCGCAGCAGGCTATCAACGATATAGTAAAGACTATCTCGGAACAAGTCGCAGAATCCACAAACGGAAAAGTCAAGCGGGCATTGAGCAGATTCAAGAGAGATCAGGATAATAGAACATAATAAAATGGCAAACATTAAATCTACCACATCATTACATATACAGAATGATCAGACTGGCACGGAAGGTGTTTCCCAGAGGAATAATGCCGCTGAGCTGATTATGCAATCTGGTGGTGGAATAACCAACTTTACCAACTTTAATGATAAGACTAATTCTCTCAGCAATAACGGCCCTGTACCAGAAGCGTTTAAGAAATCGCCCTACTATAATAGTATTGACTCTGTGTTTGGGTATGGTGGGTATTATAGAAAAACAGACGGAAACGGGCTAGTAACCTACGAGACGGAAGAACACACAGGCTATAAAAAACAGCACTCATTTCAGGTAAGAACTGAAAGTTCCGCAGCTATACCAAGTGACGTAAGAATAGAAGATAATGTCGCGCTTGTCTCCTACAGAAATCACTCCCAAGACATGTATCTTGCTAATGCAGATATGACAGAGGCTTACGTTGTAATCAGCATGTATGAAGTGACAGGACATGATCCGATTGCTCCCACTTATTCATTAGCATCAGGTTTAATTTTCCCAGAGGTTGGAACTCAAGCTAGAAACGTGACTGAGTTTGATGGGCGACAGGAACGCGCAACTACATATTCAGACGGATCGAAGAGAAGGCTTGCGTTAGCAGCACCAACAAATGCCAGCAAAAGAGCTGGGTATAGGTTCACCGTTGAGGATACTGCTTTTGCCTCGATCGCTATGTTTTCTACTCCTGATCTATATAATACTGAAGATGACTGGATATCTGGAACTAAGCAGCTTTCTTTTGATGGAGATTCAGATGGCGATCTTAGACTAATAGAGCCACGAAGCTGGGATGTTTCTGTTCCTTTTCATGAAGTGGGTGTGCATGCTTCCGAAGGTAGCGGTCTTTTCTTTAGCTATGTTAAAGGTGATAGCGATACAAAGAGAACGAGAGGGTATGTACATAACATACCCAACCCAGATAACATCCCGTCTGATACATTGGAGGCTTTGATTGGTGCTGGTAGCGGCACAGAGGTTTTAGGGACGTTAAGGACATGGGATGGCGATAGCAATCCTAGGACTACTTTTTACAAAGTCCCAGTTGGAATAAAAGCTGACTCTTTCTGGTATAAAAAGGGCGCCGTAAACAGATGTGGTAGAGTAGATATATACGAAAGAAGAACGGGTCACTTATCTGCTGTTGACGGAAATAAAATCACAGTGACTGGACCTAGCGGTGACGGCACTTATGATACAGAAATGCTGAGTGACGGAGATAAAATCAAGATCACCTCTGGTCTCAAAGATGAGGCTGTGCAGGGCATACATCCTATTAATGGTATTAAGTATGTCAAGAGAACTGCTAGCGATACCCAGTACTTAATATACGATGATGAAAATCTTTCTGAGCCAACTGACACAGCTAACTTAAGAGATCTACCATCAATAACATGGACTTTTTATGAAGGTATACAAGCCCCAAATGGTTCGTGGAGATATAAAGACACTCTATTTTCTACTAATGGGTTGAATGGTAATGGCAATACGAGCACTTTAGCATATATACCAACAGGCGAAGCTCCAAAAAGATTAGCGGGAGATTATACAAACTTTGAAGGTCTAGAAATATTGCCAGAAGCTTACAGGTTTGGGCAGTCAATAGACATAATCAAAAAACCCGGAGCAGACTACTACTGGCTTGCCGTTGGAGAAATGGGCAGTGCTTATTCTGCTAGTGCAGGCATAAGCTATCAGCAAGAACACCATCCAAGAGTCGATACGTTAGGTAGTGGAACTAGAGGCTCCTCTCTTATACCTAATTATGGATATCAGTTTGAGTTCCCCGAATACGAGCCATACGGTAGGGTTTGGCTATACAAAATACAGTTGACAAATAACTCTATATCTTCTATCAACACCCCAGAAGAAATAAACGCCTCTACTACTAATCCATATGTCAATTCACCTTTGTTCTTAGAGGATGGAGACATAGACTTTAAAGAATTTACAGACTATAGAAATCTGTATTGGCACCGAGCTATGATTTCTAATTTCATAAGTCAGGGCAGGTTTGGAAAGTTGTTTGAATACGACGATTCAACATCTAATGGCGGATGGCATAGAATTCCAAACATCAAGTCATCTTCGCGATTACCGGGGCCGGGAGATGTAATATATCAGAACAGAGGCAAACCTAGATCCTCTGCGGGGAGCAATTACTTAGATTTTCGATATGCCAATTTGAGCTATCTTGGAGAAGTAGACAACGTATCAGATATATTTAAGAATAATTACTATGTCGAAAATGTCTTTCCCTTTTACAGATATAATAATGGGCCTTATGGCGACGCCATAAGAGAGTCCCATAAAGAATTTTTTGAAAGGGTGCAAGATAAAGATGCGCTGCAATCTTCCACTATCAGTCAAGGCTGGCTCACGGACGGGTACAAGTTTGCTGATGGGTTTGGCCATAATGTCTGCCTAAAAATAGATGATGTCACCGGCGGTGACAAGCCTATAATAGCTATTTCTAACACGACGTTTCCATATTCGTCTACTGTTAGTAAATCCACAGACAGCCAGCTGTCTGAACTACAGAAAAAAGTAAACAAGCTCAAAAAGTTTGGCTATGAAGATCCTTTCACTCAAGACTTCATAGATAGGCACACTAAGGGCAATAATTTTATACGTAATTTCTGCCGAGCCTCTTCTGACAGCGTGGGCGGTAGATACGAAAAGGGTTCAATTTTTATATACAACCCAAACCAAACTTGCAATATCCAGTCAATAGATCATACAACTAGACTGCATGAAGATGTTGTTTCTGAGGCTTACTACTGCCTTCCAAATGATAGCGACAGTCCATTTAAAGATATGGTAAACTTTGCGGACTGGTATGGAAAAGCTCCGTCTATGTTCTTTAAAGATAATAAGCTTTTTGTTGGGACAGATCGGGGAGACATTAACGTCTATCAAGCAGCCGAGACAGTATCCACCGCTAACTACAAAGATAGCGATGCGTCCGAGGTAAAATTGCGTAGAAAAAAACTACTTCTTTCTAGATGGACTCTTGATGCCAATGACGAAGCAAGGCTTATTGAAAATGGAGAAGTGGGTCAAACGCTAACAGAGGCAGGCTATCGACATTTTAACGACTACGACAAAGTAAATAACGATGAATATGAGTTCGGAGAGGTTACCGGCCTCCCGAGCGATATAGGTTACAAATATGCCATACAAGGCTGGGTTTGGAAAGAAGAGGCACTTGACGATGAGGTTGTGGCATATCCCTATGCGGTTTCTTCTGATAGTCTAGAGGACTTGGATCTTTCTGAAAATGTGAAGAGATCAAAGTATTTGAAATACTCACTTGTTAGATTAAACAGTCCTAGCGTTGTCACTAGCCCTCTCGTTTATCCCGTCAAAGACGATTCCGGTATTGAGTTTTATAATCTTAGCAATCAGATACTGGGTGATGTTGAGCAAGATGACGTTGACAACATCCTGTTAAGACAGCCGTTTGGCTATTCTTTTAGATATGATAGATCTATACTCGCCGCACACGGGACATCTTATTTTAATGAATTTAATACCGCCTCAGAAAATTTGGCCCAGAGATTATACATCTACGAGATAGAAGACAATGCTACAACATCTTTACTGCAGATAATCAGTCCAGCGTCCCAGAATGTAGCTGCCGACATAAGCGCCAACCTATCGACGCCGCATCAGATAACCAGTTTTTCTGACGGCTCGATTTCGTTCTCAGAAGCACCAGACAGGTCTGTCACAGTTGCTTATCTCATGTCAGATATGTATGATGTAGTGGCAGGTAAAATTGTCCTTATGACACCCTATGAGACAGCGATATTTGCGGATACGGGCCTATCCAAAAATCCTGAATTTAGAGCTAATGAAAGCAAATCTTTTAGTCAGGCATATTTTTCGTTTAGTGAACTGTTTACTGATAAAAGCTTCAGCCTTAATTTAAATAATGTATATGGCTATAGCGACAATTTAATGGGTGTAGATTCGCCATTTTATCTTAACGATGGTGATGGCGGACCTGACCGGCATCTTGGACTCTGTGCTTTCTACAATATAGAAAATACTAGTTCTGAAGATAATTCGAGAAGAAATGTCACAGGAGCTACAATCACTGTTGAGGTAAATCAAAATGCGACTCGAATTGGCGGCAATAATGTTACTGTAGATAGTGAAAGAGTCTTTCCAAAAGTTGCGTTCTATAAAGATGACCCTAGAAGCACAATAACACAAAAAGGCGATACGTCTGGAGGCTCTATAGTTTTTGGAAGCAACGAAGCATTTCCCGGCGACAGAACACCAGATCAGCAAACATTGTATCAAAACGGACTTCAAGACTCTGCCCATATAATCAAAGATGTAGATTTTGTCAGATCAAATGTATCAGCTGACGGATGGGTTGGCGAAGTTACCCTAACGGCTGAAGAACTTTCATCTTTAATCACCACTAAAAATTTAATAAAAGGCGCTTCCGACAGTAGAACTATTAGGAATAATGACGGGACTGGTAAGACAGATGGAACGTATGAATTCACTTTCGATGACGCAAACAATGGCTACACTTCTCCGCTAGGAGGCATAGAGTCTAGCCTTATTGTAGGATTGCTTTCACATAGCATAGTTGCGGAAAAAGACTCAGATGTATCCACTGAGGATCTGCAATCTACTGGAGGCTGGTTTAGGTGGCCAAGAGTCGCAGGCAGTGAATCAATTCCAAATATGTATTACCCTCCTTACTGGAAAGGTGCTCCAGAGCACCTATTTGTAAACATATGCAGGATAAAGAGCATTGAAGTTTCTTATAAGGACTTTGACAAAGGAACCCTTAGAAGATTCCAGTGTAGGTCTTTTGAAAATAATACAGAAACTGAACCCGCAACCAATTCCTTTATTAGACTTGGAAGATCGAAAACACCAGCGTATTTTGATGAGGAAAATACTGTTCTTGACGGAACTAATAGCGACTCGATAGAGGCTATCACATTTGTGGGAGGCCCTGCTGTTGAATCTGATTACACTATAGATAAAAGATTTGATTCGTTTAATATGCAAGACCCTCAATTTGTGAGCTTAGCAATCACAGCTACTCCTCAAGAGCTAAAAGAATTAAACTTGATGCTGCAAGGCCAACTCCCTACAACAGGCGCAATGTCTTTACATGCTAGTGGGGTTTCTCCGCTTACAAATACGATGCCACTAAGGTTAGGTGTTTCAGAAGAGTTTGGATTCTTTGGTCTGGCTATGCCTAACTCGTTTGAATTTAAGTGTGACGGTGTATCGTTATACACTCCAACAGCCTTTGGTGAGCCTGTTTCTTCAAATGCCAATCTTGTATTCCCCGGTGGTAGCGGCATTGAAAAAGGTATGGCCTTACACACCAATAGGCCAGCAGTTTCCTCGTCAATGAATTTAGGTATAGGACAGGCTGCGCCTTCTAGTGGAGATATGACGATTGCAATTTCTGGCGTGTTTGATGCATACAATACGATACCTTGTATTCAGGGTAATCTGTATATGAGCTCTACGTTCGCCTCTACGGTAGAAGAAACACTACATCTGGGAAGAGACACAGCTACCGCTGAGGAGACTCTATTTATGGGCTCTCCAGATCCAGTTTCTGGTGTCTTGGGTCTTAATATAAATACTGTTCCACTGAATAGCGGCTTGGATATATATACAAGAGGTAACTCTCCGCAAACCCTGACCGCACCATTACACATAGGTAAACGGGTTTCTGAGGCAGCAGCAACATTATTTATGATGCAGCCCCACAGGTTGCCGTTTGAAGATCCAGCCTCGCCTCCAGTACTTGAGCAGGGAGACTCGTTGCAAATACCTACGCTTTATGTCTCTGGCGCAGCAATACCTTCGGCTAATAGTTTAGATAATAACTATGAACATCAAAAGAAAATTATTGCACTAGACAGTCAATTTGATGTGACACCTAACGCAGAAGAAATAATCACTGCGACTGAATCTAATTCTATATCTAGAAACGCGCTTGATGAAGGATCGTCGGCTTATTATGGAGTAAGAAGACTTTCAAATGTTGGTAGCACGCTATCGGAATATACTGGCGTTTTAGGAAACTCATTCTATGAAAATGAACTTTCCAGAGAGTCTATTGGACATAACAGCAAGTTCTTAGCAATAGGAAATAACACTAACGACCTAGAAAGTGAGTCCAAGTTACAAATCTTTGATGTGGTTACTGATTCTTCTGTTAAGCTTTCGTATACCTATGATAAATTTGATGAAGACCTTACATCTTTGGGAATTATAACTAGCTCGGAAGGTGTGCAGCTATACTTTAAGGATGTAAAAATATCCGATCAAGACAAAATAGCGGTAGCGGCGAGAGTTCTTGTAGCCAATTCGGTTTTTTATGATATGATATTTGTGCTAGAAAATACAACCGCTTCAAGTACTTCTGTAGAGGTTAATGAGCTAGACGAATGTGCTATAGAGCCCGGAGATAGAATTTCATCTAAAGTTTCATCAGAAGTCAGATGGAAGATAACATCAGCCTTCAAGTCTGAACCTTGGGATAGTTCTACTGGCAAAAACACATCTATTCATAGATTCATGGGTAACTCACTGGCTTGGGATGGCGAGGATCTTTATTACGATAAGCAGTCAACAAGATTTGCTTCAGTCTACAAAAGAACGGAATCAGATTCTTATGCAACAGAGTCTAAACAGATTTCATCTTTAACCTTACCAGATATTACTGGATACAATACTAATGTAAACAATTTACCAGAATCAACAAAGATAGGCTTCGGCTCTAAAATTATTGTAAGCGGAGATTTAGCGTTTGTTTCTTCTCCAATATTAGACCCGTACATATCCAACAATACTTTGTCTAGCGTTAATGCCGCTTCGCCAGATGGCGCCGTACACATATTCAAGTACAGCAGTAGTTGGAGTTATGTAGATTCAGTCTATAGTGGAGGCTATACATCTGCCAATATTTCTGGGAAGGATAATTGTGAGTATGACCCTAAACTGTTTGGATATGATATAGACTATGCGGATAATTACTTAACGGTTTCAGAGCCAATCTCTAATACTATTTATCAGTTTAGTATTAGTTCGGATGGCAATCCAATCTTCCTAGACTCATATACTAACACTGACGATAAGTATGGAACATTCGTAAACGCACTATCGAGAAGCATTATAACCAACAGTAGCACCAGCCTAGAAGATGCCGTCTACTCGGAGTCGTTTGGGTTTACAGAAGCACAGATAAATAGTGAAGCAACTCAATATGTACCAGAGTCAGATACAATCAAGTCTGTGTCTCAAAAGCTATACTTGGCGAGAAAGGTCGATTTCTCAAATACTAGCGGTTTGATATTTGTTAGAGACTTTGATGTAAATTACGGAGCTGACAGTTCACTCAATATACAGAAAGTGTCTTTCGCCAAACTCCAAGACCTAAATGGAACCTTATTTATAGCAGGCCCACTTTCTTCGACTAGCGCGGCTACATTGATGGTTAGCCCATCTGGTGGAGCTAATGCAGATATGTCGTTACACATGCCTGTTGTTGGCAGACCTTCTGGAGTTATGACTTCTTTTCTCAAGGTTGCAGAACCAGCATCTGGCGCACCTACGTTACACATGCGAGGTCCAATCGCAAGAGGCAATCCTCTATATCTGAAATCTGAACTTACTGATGTTTCAGGTAACGCAGATGTCGTAGTGAAAGGGCCTACTGGAGCTACAGGTTCAGCCGATATCTATTTGGAACCGGCAGCGCCTGTTTCGGGTATACCGGATATGTTTATTCAAGGATCTGCTGTGGGTGTTAATGAAAACGTCGCAGTATTCGGTTTGCGTCTTGGCCAAGTTGATATACTAAATGCTTCCGGCACTCAAGAAATTATAATTGACGGAAACACAAACGCAGCTTATGCTAGTGGAGCGTCTCTGTATATGGGAGCAGGAGATTTTGGTCCATCTTCCGGTGTAATACCAATGAGAATGGAAGGCCCAAGCAAACTTACCGTAACGCACACTGCAGACTTGACAATCCAAACTGATCCACCTAGCGGAGTTCAAACTGGCGAATTAGGACTCTTTGCTTATAATAACCAGAGTGGCATTAGAACAAGGTTTAATGATGCTGCTGCTGCTCCACTACGTATTGGCTCAACAGCATTCGCATCAGGAATTTTGGGTGGAGATGCAGCTGCTGGCCTTGTTTTATATAGAAAAGGTATTAGCGGAGGGGACGAAATATTCTCAACTGGCTCGCTATATGTCACTAATATTATGGACTCAGCTAACGCAAATGTGTATATATCAGGGGCGAATGTAGTAACAGGGACATCAAATTTAGTTATTGGTTCTGGGGTAGGTAGACCGACAGCAGAGCTTGATTTTAATATAACTGGATATCCAAGCGGTTAAGGAGTTTTAAATGGCAATTACTTTTGAAACAGAAGGCGGAACTATAACCATCAGCGGTGGTTCAGATCCGTTTCCAGCCTATTCTATTTCTGCAGGGGAGAAAGTAGAGACTGGCGATGGCACGATACTTGATGTGTCTTATAGTGTAAGTGTAACTGGTCAGGTCGTACTGACTGGCGATATAACTACTGATGGATTACGCCAACAGTCTCTTATGACTAAACAAAAGGGACTACTGGACAGTGCTGATACAGACTTTCCTCATGGTGTTTTAAGTATTATAGGCTATGACGGTACTACTATACAGTTTTCAGATGCTACCCTTGTTGCAGTTAACACGCCTGAAGTTGATGATGCAACAGCGGGCATGTTCTTCGGGGACTATTCGTTCGAGTTCAGCGCTAGACGCACCGGCAAAATAGGCAGCGTTCTGTATTTATCTAGTGCTGATGAATCGTGGGATGTACAGGAAAACGGAGAGAGGTATTTAGAAAATACAAATATCACAACCGACGATCCCGGAAAAACATATACAATAACTCACACACTTTCTGCTACTGGCCTGCAAAAGAGAAGTGGTGGTAAAACCTTTGATAAATCAGCTTGGCAGCAAGCAAAAGCTTGGTGTGTAAGCAGGAGTGTTGACTCTCCAAGTGGCGCGATATCAAAAAATGCTGCGGATAAATCAGACAAGTTTACTGACTTCTACCCCACAGGTATGGGTGAAAATAACTCGGAGGTTATGAATCTAACTAGCGGTTTTAGTTATTATAATAAAAGTCGAGTAGCTACAGTAGATGTCCACTCTGGGAGTTATACGCTTACCGAATTATGGTACGTCTCTAAGCAGCCAGCCACACATGATGTAGAAGTTAGCTATGACGTAGATGGTGAAGGGCTAATAACCGTTACAGTTAGTGGTACTATACAGGGTCTCGATAGTGGCACATTTGATTCAGCCACTGAAAATAAATTGGCAAACGCTGAGTCTGTGCTCGGTACTTGTTTGGATCAGTCTTATACTTTAGCTGAGGCTACATATACTACGCTAAAAGCTACCGGCAATAGTGGAGAAGGTGAGTCTGCCGCAAATGGTTGCGAGGACGATGAAGAAGACGAAAGTGTTCTAAGAAAGAAAGAACAGAGTCGAAGTGTATCAAAAAATAAAGTTACTGGGTCAATCACATACTCTGTGACCTATAATGATAAGGTGGAGTCTGACGAGGCTAAAGAAGAAGGAGTGGTTGAAGAAACTATTACTATTACCGATGATAATGAAGATCACTCTAATAACATAGTTGCTATAATAGGCATTATAGGTAAAGCAGAC
>Ga0209645_1001203_pt1 | contig 13041 bp, 34 predicted proteins | sample ETNvirenome_6_30_FD_184070 | JGI IMG/M metagenome (GOLD analysis project Ga0209645, IMG submission 184070) | Marine viral communities from the Pacific Ocean - ETNP_6_30 (SPAdes) (version 2) | ecosystem: Environmental > Aquatic > Marine > Oceanic | place: Pacific Ocean | collected 2013-06-19
GCGCCGCATCTCTTCCTCGCTAGCCAGGTCAATCCCAGAATCTACCCACAGCGTGTACAAAATGAATGGTCCTTCACCGCCGCCGCAGCCGTCTCCCGGGATCTCTTCACTAGTCGTCTCCACATGCTTCCAGCCCTCGCGTGCGATTTTGATGTGCGCAGCTGCTAGCAGAAGTGACTCGGCATATACCTCTCCGGTTGCGTGATCGACGATGTCTACGTTGAAGTCTTCCATTTGTGCCTCCTTGGCTACGTCTCTATCATACCATACAAGCTTTGCCGTTACACATCTTCCTCAGCCCAGTAGCTAGGATCATTCATCCTGTCAACTAGAGCCTGCACGCTCTCCTTTGTCTTGCCTGCTGCGTACATTACCGGCTCATCCTTGTACCGCCAGTGTTCCTCGCACAGGAACAGTCCCCAGCGGCCATCGTCTAGCTCCTTGACCTCCCACTTAAACGGCTTCTTCTTCTTAGGCATCTTCCTCTCCGTAGTCGTAGGGTTGTGCCTCGCGAACCTTGATTCGCTTGCCTCCAGGGCAGATGAACCAGAGTATGCCGTCTACGATCTCATAGAACCGGTTGTTCTCATAGGGTTTGCGTCTACGTTGTCCCATTTAGAGAACCTCCATTTCGTCTATTGCCTTCTTGATTGTCTCATACCAGCTCATGCTAACCTCCTAAGCTGAGATACCAAAGTGTTCTTCAAGCAGTTTAGCAATCAACTGAAGCTGCTGGTTGCACTCACGCCGCTCCTTGAGCGCTTCACGAGCGACGCCACGAAGCATCTCGCGCTCTTCCGGGTCCTTGCATGCGCGCCAGTCTTCAAGCATCAACATGCACTCTTCACTCTTGGTGACCAGTTCTACAGTTGCCTCACCCAGCCGGCTTAGCACTGCCTGTGTCGATCGTTTTTCAAATGGTGTCAATGTCATTATGCCCTCCACCGGCCACGACAAGCATTCTTGCTTGCCTTCTTCTTCTTATCACCGTGACTACCGCTACCGCTCTTGAAGTGAGCGTGCACCGCCAGCCAGTTGCGTTCCTTGGGAACCTTGTTCTTATTACTCTTTTTAGCCATGATAACTCTCCTTGGTCGTGTGTATATTATACCACGTCGCCGTTGCTTATTACACGTACTACATTTCGAGTGGACGTCTTTATCATATTAGTTGAAGAGTTATCAAGGGCCACCGTGGTCAGATTTTCAAGATGGTCTACAAATACAACCTGACCACGGTGGCCCTTCCAAGCGCCCGCCACGATGTAGACCTGGTCTCCCCTATTCATTTGGTCGAAGCTCTGCAACACATGCGTCGTATGCTTCACGTGAATGATCATTACCCATGCAGTCCATGATCTGATAACGGGCTTCGTCATGTGGCTTTACATACCACTGGTGCCACGCCCACCCGGTTGCTAGACCGAGTCCGATGAGTACGACTGCTTCAATTTGGTTCTTCATGTTATGTCCTGGTTGGTGGTTGAAAGACCGGCTCAGCAGCTGAAACTTGCGCGAGGCCTAACGAATGTATGTGAGAAGGTCGGAGTGGTGCCTGCCGAGCCGGTCAAATATATTATACTATGTCACTGCCTGTTTTACATTTTGACAGTGCGGACAGTAGCGACGCGTTCCATGGCCGCTTCCATCTCCCGGTCATGCCGCTGCACGTTCATCTTCCGCGATGCATCGTACAGGATGTCGCGGAGCTTGTCCACGTCTGCCTCTGGGATCCGAATAGCAAAGCTGCTTCCGAATGAGATAGTGCACATTCCTAGCGAGTCGATGCCGACACCGATGTTCATTCCATTCCGGTAGCGACTGTTTGATTCGTCTGCCACTGCGATGTTTCCGATGAGTTCGTGTGAGTAAGCCATTTGAGATTCCTTGGTTGGGGTGTGATACTATTATACCACAGTAAGTCTAGGGTTGCACGTGCTTATGAGTAACTTTGCCTGTGCTGTGATTGTAGGTGGTCTTCGTTACCTTCCCACCTGCCGGGCAGACAAACTCTAGGTCAGTCCACAAGTGCTTGGCATTCACATAGGTCGCGCCGGATGGGTGTTCCGGGTACCGCTTGACGTCATGTCGAACGACGACGCTGCCATCAGGGTCCACTGCCCCGACGATGCCGTAGTATGGGCCGTAGTGTTTAGTTTGTACGATTACGCAATCACCTTCTTTTAACTTCATATTATGCTCCGTAGTTGATTAGTTGTGCTTGTCCCCGAGGTGTGAGGTACCATTTGCCCTCATACTTCTCCCAAAGCCGGCCCGGATATACGACCTGGTCCTGGAACTGCCAGTTTGAAAAGTACCGGCTATACTGACCCCTCCGCCATGGAACTCGCTTCCAGGCACAGAGTGCCTTGGTGAGCTCAGTATAAGAGCTGCCTGGATTGATCCTGAGATATTGAAGTAGGAACTGTACGTTGGTGACTTTCATTATGCGCGCCTCCGCTTGATTGTGACTTTGCCTCCGTAGGCCATCTCGTATTCTACTCGCATCGCTGCTGCTTCTTCAGCGTTGTCAAAACAATCGATCTCTTCCGATCCGTGGTGGTAGTGCCAGATAAGTGCATATTCCATTTTGTTTCCTTGATTAGGGTGGTGATTATATTATACAGTGCTGCGCCTAGAGTTGCACGTACATGTTGTTTTCCTCGGCAAACTCCTTGAATTCATCCACGGGAAAACTCTGTCCGGGCCCATCAATGTCCCTGTGAAAATTGATCAAGTCCTCGAGTGTCCCAGTCACTTTGTGGAAAGTGTCACCGTCGTGGGGAGCTTCGAAGTCATACTCAAGTTTGATCCTGTGTGATGCGAGGAGGCCCTTGAGCCAAGTAGCGGGTATGTCGGTCGGGTACTGGAAGGGAAGAGTATAGATCATGTGACCTCCGGTTTGGGTTATGATTATATTATACAGTGATGTTAAAAGTGTTACACGAAACTATCGGAGGTATCCGAGTTTCCACATGTCACCCTCCATTCCAATACTGATCGATCCTTCTTCCTGTCCGGTGTGACAGTCAACAACCGTCCAAGTACAGGTAACACAGTTACCGTCATTCTCGAGAGGTTTACCATTCCACTTAGCGATATCTTCGATGGTGGGAAGAGAAGTGAAGGGGGTAGAGATCCGTCCGAGATCTGAGGTTTCACTGTCTGTCTTGATGATCAAATACATATTCTATCCTTTGGATGGGGTGTGAATATATTATACAGTGATGTCTAGGGTGTTACACGAACATCGTTGCGTCTACTTCCCCTCCAGTCTCCGGGTCCACCACCTTCCGGTTGAGAAACCGCACATAGAACTTCGTTGGGTGATCGTCAATCCGATCAGCATGCAAGCTAAACCAGTACTCCTTGCCCCCAGACTCATGATGCTCACGAATGTGTCCTGGCTCACCACTACCATCTGGACACAGGGCGAAGCTTCGATCAGCCTCTGCCATTGTGTAGGAGTGCCGGTTGCCACATGTGATCGGCGTGCCGTCTGGGTTGGTATGGTCCAGCAGCTCAAAGTCGATGTATACATCACCAATCGTTCCAATCGACTTGGCGTTCAAAGACGTCTGCTTAATACCAGTGATTCGAGCTCGTGCTCCGGCGGGGACGTTGTACTCTTCGTAGCCACAGTAGCCATACCGATTACCGATGATCTCTCGTGCCAGGTGCAAAATCTGACCGACCTTCCAGCCGTGCTTGTTGACGTCCTTGCGGCCGAGGTTCATCGTGTTTCTGTACTTCTTCGTGTCTGGCATGTCGTCTCCTTGGTGGGTGTGGTTCTATTATACACTAAACTTCTGAACATTGCATGAGTTGAAGGTACCGTTCGCGGTCGGCTCGGTATTGTTCAATTCGCTTCTGCTTGGCTGCTTCTGCTGCCTTGACACCCTCATTGAAGAAGTAGTCTTCGTCGTAGATCTCAGTGGGCTCATCCCAATCTTCATCTTCGTCCGGGCCGCCATTCGGCCAGATGTCCTCGCGCAGGAGCTGGTAGGTGTCCTCAATGAACGCCTTGATCTGGTGTTCAGGCAGCCACCTAATAAGTTCGCTGACAATAGTGGAGTCACTTAGTGAGATGCGATCCACATCTTCAATCAGTCCGTACAGTTCGTCTCTTGAGTTCATTATTGTTCATCTCCTGAAGATACGCAAATCTCATCTTCGTCAATCTTTGTTTCATATCCGTAGTGTTCGATCTCTGTCTCAAGCTCACGAGCTGTATCGATGACGATATCTAGAAGCTGTGAAGGGTCGATGTCGCATTCGACGACCAGCGTTACAATGTGTTTTTCCATTTCGGACTCCTTGGTGGGTGGTGATTATATTATACTATGTCTTTAGCGCAGATACACGATACCGAGTATGAAGAGTATATCGATAACAGCGAGGCACGAGATACTGTAGACCGGATGTTCCACCATAAAGCGTGCCCCGCGCGTATACGCGAGCGCAAGATACTTTGTGCCTAGTTTACCGATGTCAACTCCTGCTTCGAGTAGATCATCGTTCGGCCAGTATGCCAGTCCCGATCGAGGAGCACCTTGTACTTCCCAGAATTCAGGATCTCTACGATGATACCCTTTACGTGTGGTGCACTCTGAAGTGCGATCTTTGTCTTTAGCTCGTACGTGTTGTTGCTCATTTGGACCCTCCTTGTTATGTCCTAAGCATCCTCATTTTCGACATGGCGAATAACATTTTCCACCATGTTCGAAGCCTCAATCATTCCCATATCGCTGAGAATGTACGATACCCAAGCCAGCGTACGGGTACACGACTCTTTTGTCGGTTCCAGTACAATACTTGCATGGGTGTTCAAACCAGATTTTGTAGTGTTTTCATATCCGTTGTAGTTCATACCGAACAGCCCGAGCCAGTCAATGGTTCCGAGCGACGCGTCCGTGTAAGGGGGAGTATACATCTGAGGGATCAGGTCGTCTCCCAGTTCTTCAACCATTTCTTCGACCTTCGCGCGCAAAGCATCTAGTTCCTCACGCTCCTTGCGCTCCTTGTATTCCATTAGATCGACAATTTTGTTGCTGTCCTTCATAATCTTATTATACCTCGTCTTGGCTGTTGTTTACATGAAAAGAAGAGGTGCCGCGGCCAACCAAGGAAGCCTGCCACTCACCGCGGCACCTCAAAACCAGAGCAGCAGGCTCTGTTAAAATGTTAGACTCCGCTAGCCGAGATACGGCATACTTCGGAGAAGCCGTTTCGACGAAGCTTGAGGAAGACCACGTGGCCACAGCCACCGAACCGGTTCTTCTGGGTTTCCAGAACTCGGCACCCCTTGAGGTCCTCGTCCTTCTGCTCCACACTCAAGTGAATGTGAGAGTCAACCATGTGCTTAAGCTTATTCGAACCACTCATCTTGCCGTCCTTGGTCACCTGTCCGATGACAAGAACATTGCATGCGTGCTTCTTGGCGTAGTCAGTAAGTAGACCCAGAGCACGTTCCGCAGTGGCGGTAGTGATACGCCCGGACTTGAAGTATCCGTCGTTCATGCACTGGAGTGAGTCTACAATGAGAAAGAATGGGCGATCCGGAGCAGCCTTGCGAACCTTATCGCAGCCTTCAAGCAGCTCCTTGACATTGTCCAAGCCACCGACCATGAATGGGTGCTTAAGCTTGAGACGATCAGTGGTCATCTTGATCTGGTGGAGCGACTCTTCAGCGGTGTTGAACACCACCTGAGCACCCTTGCCCTGAAGAGCATTTGCCAGAGTGAGCATCATGGTAGTCTTACCTGCACCAGGAGTACCGGTGAAAAGAGAAACCATGGAAGGGGTAAAGCCCTCGCCGCCAATTACAGCATCGAAGTACTTAAGGCCGGTAGGAATACGCTTCTTGAGAACGTTAGGGACCTTGATGTCCTGGATGTTGGTTCCGAATGCGATGTCGTCGATTTTAACGTTGATTTTCATGTTAAGTTTCCTTGGTAGGAGGGTTGTTGTTGATTGGTTATGGTAATATTATACTATGCTTTTTTACGTTTTACACGCGAACGAGATGCCCGTTAGAAGCGTCAAAGTAGATAGACCCTTCGTCGATGAGAAAGTCGACAGCTTCACAGACAGCGTTGAACTGAGGTGTACCCAGCAGCTCCTTAACTGTACCTTCCATCTCGAAGATATCACGTGTGACTTGGGGAACGTCAATAAACGCTGAGTCTTCAAACGCCCTGTCAACCTTCTCGTATACCTCTGTGATCAGTTCTTGACGATTGTTTGTGTGTGTCAAATCCATGTGTGCCTCCATGCTCTTATTATATATTGCCTTGCCGTGTTTTGCACGATCTAGTCATACCACATTGACCATGCCAAGAATGCTGCGAATGCTCCGAAAAGTACCCATTCCATGTTGTCTCCTCCCTTTAAAACTGTGCTCCCTGCTCACCTTCGCCGGTTGGAGCTGTACCGACATATTTTCGAGGAGTAAGTCAACCCCGCCTGGCGTCCTCGCACAGGATTTAAGATGAAGGGCTTTGCCGCGGCGTAATCGCCGATTCGACCGTTTTTCGAAAGTGCCCTATCCTCTCTAGCTTCATCCTCCGTTTGCAACCGTCGGTTACCCCGTGCACAGGATTGGCATTGAAGCCTGCCATTCTCTTTGTTAGTGGTGGGTCGTCCGGGGCTCGAACCCGGGACCTGGTGGTTAAAAGCCACATGCTCTACCAACTGAGCTAACAACCCGATCGGTCTAGCGTTTCAACGCGACATTATGCAACACCCTTTGTCAGGTGGCTGAGTGGGACTCGCCAGATGGCGCCGCTGGTCTCGACCTTTGCGTACTTGCGCATCACCTTCTTGATAGTGCCATTCACCCGACGACCGTCGTTGTCGACGAAGTTAACAGTAGAGCCGACGAAAAGAGCACGCTTCATCTTCTGTGCAGCGATCGACCTTTGGAACTTGATCTGCTTGACCAGGAATGTGTTAAGCTCGAGCATCTCTTCTACGCTTAGCTGTTTGATTTGTTTCTGAATACCGTTCATTTTGTTTCCTTGACGATTGTTTGGTTGAAAGTAAGGACCTAGCCAGGTGGCTCCAGACGACCGTTTTATCGGATGCGAGCAGTGTCCTTATGTTTATATTATACTATATGTCTTGCCGTTTTACACGAGCTCAACGTTAACTCTTCGCACGTACCCGATCTCGTTGGTCCGATTGTTCATAATCTGCACCGACTTGGGCTGCTTCCGCCAGTGGATGATCGGAGCACATCGAGCCCGAACGATCGTCCAGGTATCTCCATCTTCATAGTTGACTGCAATGATCTGAGGAGCTAGCTTGGTCTCGCCGGCAGAGTTGAACCCCTTCGACGCCGGGCTGTTGCGCCACCGCTCCTTCTCCTCATGAGTAGTGTGTCGGTAGACAGTCGGCATATCCGCCCAGGACCGGGCTGGATCTAGACAAAGCTTGACAAGAGTTCCCTTACGCATTAGACACCTCACGGTTCAAGAAGGCCACAAACTCAGCTGCAGAGTCAGGGCTAGGTGGATCGAAAAAGAAGCCGCTGCTACGAAGCTTGCTGCCTCGGCCGCGGAGTCGAGCCTGACCCCATCGCCAGCCGATACCCCAGATGCATCCGTCCGAAGACTGGAAGTACCACTCGGGGTCGGTGTATCCCTTTTCAGGAATGTTAATCTCATCCCCAGGTCCGAAGACAGCCTCAACATCGCAGGGCTGGATAAGGCGCAAGATCTTCTGGTCGCGCTCGTTCAAGAGATGCATAAGATTAGAAGTTCCGTTGGAGTTGGAAGTCTGAATGAATTGAGTCGTTGGCATATTGCCCTCCTTGGTTGGTTACCTTTATATTATACCACGCTTCCGCGGGTGTTGCACGAACTTACCACTTCTTGGGTGGGGTGGATGCGCCACACTTGGGACAGCGACAGAAGCCGATGTCTTCCCAGCTAGGTCGCTGAGTCTTGTGACCGCAGTGCCGACAGTAGTACTTGGGAGCCGGCTTGGGTGGGTTGAGATGTCGATGGTGGATGTTGAGCCACATGTTACTTCCTAGTCGATGCTGTACTTGACGTTGTGTCCGCAGCGCTGAAACATTCGGTGAAACTCATCTTCAGCTTTGCCTTCATCATGGCAGTAGACAGAGATCTTGATGCCAGTGTGAGGGCAGGTGTAGCTGAGGGTAAACGGTTCAAAACTCACGGTTCCTCCTAGTTGCTGACGATAACGTCGCAGTCGTCGTTGAGCACCCAAAGGTTCCAGTCCTCAGGGCCGTTCACCATGAACCGCACTCGGATGGTTCCCGCGCGAAGGGTCTTGCCTGGGATGTCCTTCCCGACCTCAGTGACCACACCCTGTCCCCAGTGGCGATGATCGATGACGTCGTTAACCTTGATGGCCATGTCGTCCTCCTTGTTGGCGACTTCTATATTATACCATGCTACTTCTGGATTTGCACGCCGGGAGTCTTGCCCTCGCCGATGAAGATCTCGCCCGATGCTCCTGTGCATGCGTAAGCATAGATGGTACCCTTCTGTCCGCGACTTATCGTCTTCTGCGGGATGAAGACAGTGCCGACTGGGAACGTCATGTAGCCGCAATCCCACGGCTCAGTAAGTGTGATCATTGTTGTGCTCCTTAGTTGCAAGGGAAGACTGCGCCCTTCAGAATGGGCTTGAACGTCCGACCGTCGTAGAAGTTGGTGAACGTGTAGAGTGAGAACGGCTTGCCCTTGAAGATGCGCCGCGCTCGACGGATGGCTCCGCTGCGAGTCTTGAGATCGCGCCAGACATATCGGCCCTCTGTGCCTGTTGGTTCTTCTGATCCTGCGTGTACGTAAAAGTTCATATTGTATTCCTTGGTTAGGGTGTGGTTATATTATACTAAGCTGTGGTTAAAGTTGCACGGGTTATTACCAGGGTTGGACATGTAACTCCGGGCCGAGCTGGTTGACTTCTTTGTGTGGGTGATCCATGGTGATCTGGGAAAACGCCAGTCGGGCGAAGTCTTCGTCACTGAAAACATAGATTGTGGCTGCATACTTATGCGCCTTCTTCAGTCGACGGCCTCCGAACTTCTTTGCGATTTGTGGGATTGTCAATCTCATGAGTATCTCCGGTTGGGGTGTGATTATATTATACTAGGTTGTTGAAAGGGTTACACGACTATAGCTTGTCAGCCGGGATCCCGTACATCATGCTCTTGTAGCACCGGAGGAAGCCCTCAGTGACGTCGTCGCCATCGTGATCGCACGCGATCTCAATCACTTGCTTAGTCGACATGTACAGCCTAATCAGCTGGTCGCCCGGGACACCACTACATGGGTGTGTATTACGACGAGCTCCGTTTGCGCAACGGGTTGTGTACTCGATACTTGTGATGAAGTTTGCGTTGATGATCCGCTCGTGACCGTGTATGTCGATTGTCTCAATAATCATTTAAGTTCCTTAGTTGGGGTGTAGTTCTATTATACACTGCTCCGCCCCGAGTTACACGACTCCGAACACCCCTGTCTTCTTGGCCAACCACACCGGCACTCTGACCGACACACACGGCTTTGACTCTTGCGACGTCAGTGACTGCCAGTCATGTGGGTGGACCTTGTCCTCTGGCAGCCAGAGCTTCCCATGGGTGCCATTCCCACGCAAGGGCTTGACGAGGACAGACCGGCCATCCCGCGAGGTGGCCCACTTAGACTTGGACCCCTTGCCCCAGCTCTCCTGCCGAGTGACAATGATGGGCACGTAAGTCTCGTCCATCCAGCGTATCCAGACCTCATACCACTTTTCGTCCCGCGCTCCCGTTGTGTGCATGTTGCCCCAGATTCGTGCGCACGTTGCAGTGGTCGCGACCTCCGAGCCGTCCTCCTGCAGGATCACAAGCTTGGGTGTGCCCATTGTGCTTGACCACCGCGATATCACTAGACCGTGTGCCCCGGGTAACGCTACGTCTAGCGCTCCGAATCGCCCGCGTGTCTTGCTCACCACATAGACCAGATCTCCCTTTCCAGGTTGTCGCCCCTCGAATTGCGGGTGCGCTTTGTATATCTCTTCCCATACCGGTTCCTGCATATCGCCTCCTATGTTTATATTATATCACGCGCGCGCGCGCGTTACACGCGCAGCGCGAGCTATCGTGCGCCCGTGGGGCGCGAGCCATCTTATACGCGAGGGCGCGAGCTGTCTCGTCCGAACTCACTCGAGGGCGCGCACTTTCGTCATAGTGGTCGCTGCTGCGCGCGCCGTGACGTAGGGCGCGAGCCGTCTTGCGCTAGTACGTGATGATGCGACAGATCTTCGCGATATCGACGCTGTTCGACCCGGCCTCTCGTGAGAGCACGAGACAGCGAGAGCGCGCGTGACTTGGGCGCCAGTCGATGCTAATGACAATTCCGAATGCTCGTGCCTCCTTCACCCCGAGGGCGTCCGTGTAGTACTGGTACTCGATGAGAGAGCCCGGCCGGAGATGCGACGTGGCCCGAAAATCCATCGATGGTAGACTCATGAGCATAGCAATACGTATGCCCGATATTGTAGTATATCCTGCCCTGCCCTAGATTTACAAAAAAAAGTGCTGTCGAGCGACGATAGTGTAACATTTCGATGTTACGGTGTTACGGTTTTGGTGTGACGGTTTACGAAAGCTCGGGTGCGAGTTATCTTGCGCCCTTAATGCAGACACACATTTTACAAGACCCAACCACAGCTGTTTGCGCGCGATGTACAATATACACGGGGCGCGAGCTACTTTGTGCCCCATACCATTTAGTACCCTGCAGTGGCCGTTTAGCCACAGTCGTGCGCTGGAGACAGCGTACTCGCGCGGGGCGCGAGCCATCGAGTGCAAGGGCTGCTGGTGAGAGTAGAGCAGTACCCTTAGCGTACCTGTGGTGAGTGATATCGATGTGCAGGACGTAGTGCCCAGTAACCCCGGATCCAGACTCGACGATGTGCTCTGACCTCCCAATGACCAGAGATCCAGACCCAATGAAAGTGATCTACTCTCTTAGGCTTCCTTACTCTATGATGATGAGCATGTCCGGGCTGGTGTGCTTTAGGAACGTGTGCCTCTGCAACTTGAGCGTTTAGTAGAATTGATAGAATAAGCGACGTCATGGTATCCTCCTATAGTGTTTGTACCTTAGATAGATTATAAGCCTGTTCTGTGGTCTTTGTTCAATTGAAAGATGTAATCAGATGTAATCGTCTTTGCGCGTGTTCTATTAGATAAGGAGCACCGGTTCTGGTACCCCTCTTAAGTAAAACTATAATTTAGCCGTCAAGATTACAGACCCAATACTCCTAGCACTAGCAAGACGGGTAGGATGATCAGCAGATGTCCCGCTATCGAGTACCCATAGATTGCTATTGCGCGTTTCCAGAATCTGTCTGAGTAGAGCCATGATTCTCCCTCTAGATCCCTTTGGAGCTGATGTACTTGTCGTTCTGTTAGATTGAGTTGTTTTGCAAGGGGTTTGTGCATGTGTGGCCTCCTTATGGGTTCAATGTAATATTCTAGTTTAGCCGTCAAGATTTGGGTCATTGGAGCCCAGAAGACTCTTAGTCTCCAGATATTTGATTGCTTCCAAGATGTATTCGTAGTGCTGTTGGGCGACGTCGTCTGGGTAGAACTCGCTGAAGAAGTCGAGGTTTTCAATATTGCTATAGAGTGCTTCTAAGTCTCCGTCTTTGACAGCATTGTCGACGCTAATCATGATTATGTCTCGCATGTCGTTCTCCTTAAATTTAATGTAATATTCTAGCTTAGCCGTCAAGATGTTAGTTCGCGTAGGCAGTCAGAGCGACGCCTTCCACTTGGATGCAGTATTCTTCGATTAGGAGAAACTCTTCGTCCCACAGACAGTCGCCTTCGAAGGCAGTCTTTAAGTTTGTCTTGAGCGTGTCACCTGTTGTGAGGTGTAGCTCCGCCACGATAAATTGCACAGTGTTGTCGCAGGTTTGTGTGGAGACGTAGACTTCGGTGTGATCCTCGTAGTCGCTACACTCCCATGTGTAATATTCTTTTGATAGCGGGTAGGGATCCGGTTGTTCTTCCATAGCGACTGGACATCCCGTTAGAGTGGCTAATAGAAGAGTTGAAGTAAGTACACGCATAGTTTTCTCCGCGGTGTTAGGTTCTTCTATATTATAAAGAGATGCCCCGCTTTTTACACGAGGCGTCTTAAGTAAAACTATAATTTAGCCGTCAGTTTGTCTTCTAGTCGCGATCATTCCCGCCAGCATGAGAGCCCACATCCACGATAATGAGTCTAGTCGTCCGGAAGTATTGCAGCTTTTTACCGGGTCAGATGTTGTGTCATTGTCTAGCTGGGGTAGGTCGGTCGCCTCTTCAGTGGCGGTGTCATGATCCTCTTCGGGCGCAGCTCCTGTGTCAACCTCTTCATCAGTTTCTTCAACCTCTTCCTCAGTTTCTTCGTTACTAGTCGGCTCCCAATACGGTTGTCCTATTGTCATTCCTTCTAGCGTTAAACCAAGCTCATGACGAAATGGATCGTACCAGCCTGTGTCAAAATTGCCGACAAAGCTTAGGTTGTCAAGAGTAAATTGCTCGCCCTCTGCAACTTGAATCGCTAAGAAATACTCGTGATAAGCAGATTGTGTTTCTCGCGCGCCCAAGTTTAAGTACATATCCCATGCCATGAGGTCTGCCCGGCCGTCGACAAACACATCCCACTCATAGAGTGTAACATCATACTGTGTCTGTACAGAATATTCTGAAGTCTGGTAGCCTTTCACTTGAACGTTTCCTTCGGCTTTTACATCACCGTCCTCGTTCATTTGATAATCACCGTGCACCATTGCTGCACCTTCCGCAGACTCACCAATACCGTATTTGTTTTGAAAAGTGACTTGACCATAAGCATCAATCCCATAACTCTCAAAAGGAATTGACCAATCCCATCGAAAAGCACCCTGTTCTCGAGTGACGTCTGTCGTCGCTTCAACACTTAAAACTGGATATTCGCCCCAATCTGACCATTCATCTGCCCAAAGTTTGCATTGCGCCCCACGTGCCCAATCCCATGGTGCATAATAGCAAT
>Ga0209645_1001204_pt1 | contig 13034 bp, 9 predicted proteins | sample ETNvirenome_6_30_FD_184070 | JGI IMG/M metagenome (GOLD analysis project Ga0209645, IMG submission 184070) | Marine viral communities from the Pacific Ocean - ETNP_6_30 (SPAdes) (version 2) | ecosystem: Environmental > Aquatic > Marine > Oceanic | place: Pacific Ocean | collected 2013-06-19
TATGAGTATAAAAGAAAGTATGATGATGAACCTAGTTTTTGTAAGCATTCTGATGTATAAATATCGAGTAAATAAGAGGTAGATTGTGGACAAAAAACTTGAGGCACTAGAAAATTTACATGATGATTATCGTAAACATTATAAAGAAAAATATGAAGAAAATGATGAAGAGGATGAATTTATTATATTACATACAAGAGGAGGAAGTGCGGAGAGTTGATATTCTTAGCTAACTAAATAAGATATAGTAATAATTTTAGTAGTCATAATCCCATGCCTCTGAATAAATTAGATAATTTCATAAAAAATACTGAAGGTCGTATTCTTTATGTGAGCCCAAGTGATTTAGATTCCTCTGATAGTATTGATAATCAAGGTAATTCTCTCGCTAGACCATTTAAAACCTTGCAAAGAGCTTTAATTGAGTCTGCGAGATTTTCTTATATTAAAGGAAGAAGTAATGATAGTGTAGAAAAAACCACTGTTCTTTTAATGCCTGGTGAGCACACCATAGATAATAGGCCTGGATTTCAATGTTTTGATTCTTCTGGAGTTGCTAAAGTTAAATCTCCTGGAGGTGTTGAGAGTAATGCAAGCATTACACTAGATTTAAACTTAAATACTAATTTTGATTTAACACAAGAAGATAATATACTTTATAAATTTAATAGTGTTAATGGTGGTGTAATTGTTCCACGAGGAACTTCAGTTGTTGGTTTAGATTTAAGAAAAACAAAAATAAGACCATTATATGTTCCAAATCCTACTGATATTAATGTACCCACATCATCTATTTTTAGAATAACTGGTACTTGTTACTTTTGGCAATTCTCCATATTTGATGGAAATGAAAACTCTCTAGTATATACAAACAATACAGATTTTGGTGATACTAAAAAATCAATACCAACATTTTCACATAATAAATTAACTGTATTTGAATATGCTGATGGTGTTAATAATGTAAGTACCTATGGTATTACAGATCTTGATATGTATTATGCTAAATTGTCTAATGCATATAATACTGCCTCCACCAGAGAAATAGAGCAATCAGAAAAATATCCACAAGATGCCCTTGCATTTGAAAAACAAAGACCAGAATATGAAATTGTTGGTGCATTTGCAGCAGATCCATTAGAACTTACTTCAATAGAAGCTGGTTCTGGTGGTGTGGTTACATCAGTTGTAACCGTAAGAACTAAAATAGCACACGGTTTTCAAGTTGGAACACCTATTAAAATTAGAGGAGTTAACCCAACAAACTATAATATATCGGCAATAGTCACATCTATTAATATAAGTAATGATAAAGAATTTACTTATTCTTTACAAAGTTTTCCTTTAGATTTAAAAGTAGGAAATGTTGCTTCAGCAACAGTAACTATTGAAACTGATACTGTATTTGGTGCATCTCCATATATCTTTAATATTTCAATGAGATCCGTTTATGGATTAAATGGTTTACATGCGGATGGAGATAAGGCAACAGGATTCCGTTCGATGGTTGTTGCTCAATTTACTGGTGTATCTCTACAAAAAGATGATCGTGCCTTCGTAGAATATGATAGTTCAACTAGAAGTTATAATAAAATAGCGGTAGGTTCTGCTGTTTATGGTTCAGATTTATCTAGTGGATCATCTGCGACTGCCACAGGACAGGTATACCATTTAAATTCTGGGGCAATATATCGAGATGGGTGGGAAACATGTCATATTAAAATGTCAAATGATGCAGTTTTACAGATAGTTTCTGTATTTGCAATTGGATATGCTAAACATTTTTCTGCAGAAAGTGGTGCAGATGCATCAATTACAAACTCAAACTCAAACTTTGGTCAATTAGCACTCATATCAGATGGATTTAAGAGGGAAGCATTTACAAAAGATGATAAAGGATTTATTACTTCTATAATACCACCAAGAGCTATAGATACAGAAGAAGAAGAACTTGATTGGGTATCAATTGCTGCCACTAATGATGTTGCTTCTACTAGTACTAAATTATATTTACATGGATATAAATCAAAAGATGTTGAACCTTTAGTTATCACTCAGGGTTATAGGGTTGGTGCAAAAGTAAATGATAAAATTTATCTACCCAATAATACTAATACACCATATGAAGCATCAATTGTAATGGAAGATGGCAGTAGTTCATTCAAATCATATACTGTTACTGACGAACCTGATGAAAATTCAAATTCTTTCTTTATAGGATCTAATAACTTAGTAACTGGAGAAAAAGTAATTATTGTTAGTGATGATGGTGATTTGCCAGAAAATCTTGAAACTAATAAAGTTTATTACATTATAAAAGAGGGAACTACTAGAGTTAAATTAGCATCTTCAGAGGCAAATGCTAATAATTCATCAGAAATTTCTGTTTCTTTTGGAACTAATCTTAGAATTATTACAAGAGTTTCTGATAAGTCGGCTGGAGAAGCAGGACATCCCGTTCAATATGATGATGCTAATAGTAATTGGTTTATTAATGTTGCATCATCTGGTAATACTATTACAAGTAATCTCACGACATCCGAAAGTGAAATTACATTTATAAAAAGAACAGAGGATACTAGAGGTTTAGATGAAAAACTTTATAAGTTAAGAATTGTTATTCCTAAAGAAACCGTAAATGGAAAACCTCCTGAGAATGGTTTTATAATTCAAGAATCAAGTTCAACAGGTTTTGAACTTGATAGTGATGCCACTAAGAGTGATACATTAACAACTAAAAACTATAGATTTGATAGAAATCCAAGATTTATTAGTACATGTTCTTACTCTACTCCAACTATAACTGTTGTATCAGAAATACCACATGGTTTAAATGTTGATGATCTTGTCATTATTAAAAATGTAACAGATACCACTAATACCACTGGTGCGATAAATGCTGGATATAATGGAACATTTAAGGTAACTGGTGTTACCGATGATATGACATTTACATATGGTAGAACTGATGTAAATGGAATTGAACGTTCTCCTAGTGCATTCCTCACTAATGATAATAGAACAACTAGATCTACATCTTCACCCAGATTTGAAAAAAATGATCTACAAACAAATTATTATATCTATAGAAAAGAAGTAATTTCAGAATACGAACAAGATATTACGGATGGAATATATCACGTATATGCACTGTCAGCAAATAAAAAAGTTCCTATAGAATTTGATAATTTAGAATATAGTCAAAATGTAGTTAATCTTTATCCTCAATTAGATAGAGATAATGTAAATGATAATCCACAATCTACAAAATCTTTTGCTGCGAGATCTCCTCTTGGTAAAGTTGATACTGATGATTTGAAAAAGAGTTTAACCAGAGAGAGTTTGGATGATTATACTAAATCTTCTGGTGTTGGTAAACTTGTATCAACCAATGGAACTGGTGTAAATCCAACAATTACATTTAGTAGGAGACATGGTTTATCTGGTATAGCAACTGGATCTATAACTGCTCCTGGTACTGGGGGAAATGGTAATTCGGCAGGAACAATAAACAATGTAAAATTACTCACAGGTAGTGCTTCAGGAACATGGCAAGGTGCTACTGGAGACGCAACATTTAATGTTTCTGGTGAATTAACAAACTTTAAAATTGTTTCTAAAGGTTCTGGTCATACCAATGATCAAAGATTATATCTTGATAATAGTGTAGTTGGTGCTGGTGGTGCAGGTGCACAATTTACTGTTGGTATTTCTGATGGCGTAGGCACGGTTCTTCAATTTACTGGTATTGGAACAGCTTCTGATAGTTATCACAGAGTAATAAACGTATCTAGTGATACTCAAGTTGTAATTGCAAAAACGGCATCAGATCCTGATATTCTTTCAGGACAATATGCAATAGAAATAGGCCCAGTAATTTCTGTATCAAGTTCTGCATTTGATTCTGGTACTACTACATTTAATTGTAGTGCTGCTCATGGATTAGTTATTGGTAATAAATTCCAAGTGAATGATAGTTCTGATAATAAATTAGGAGAATTTACTGTTAGTTCTAGAATTGATTATAATAGCTTTGAAGCAGTAACTACTAGTGCTTTATCTAGCCCAACATATATCTTAAAACATGGATATTCTTCTAATGTTGGTAGTTCTGATGCATCTGATGAAAATCTTGGTTCAAGATCTCTAACATTCTATGATAATGAATATGCGTATGTTGATAGTAGTACAAAAGTTGAAGTTGGAGATTCTACCGTTAAAATTGATCTTCCTGGATCTTTAACTAATATTGAAGATAGATTTTCATATGGTTCTTATATTGAAATTGATGATGAAATAATGCGAGTTGCATCACCAACAGTGACTAACGATAAAATTACTGTTATTAGAGGTGCACTAGCAACAGGTATTTCATCTCATGATGCTAGTTCATTAATTAGAAGAATTAAACCACTACCTGTTGAATTCCGTAGACAATCTATTTTACGTGCATCTGGTCATACATTTGAATATCTTGGATATGGGCCTGGTAACTATTCAACAGCACTACCACAAGTACAAGACAGAACTCTTACAGTAAATGAGGAATACTTAGCACAATCACAAGAAAAAGCTGCTGGTGCTGTTGTTTATACTGGTATGAACAGTAAGGGTGATTTTTATATTGGAAATACTAAAAAATCTGCTTTAACTGGTGAAGAAATTAACTTTGATATTCCTGTTCCAACAATTACAGGAGAAAATCCTTCCAATTTAAGTGTGGTATTTGATGAAGCAACCATTAAAGAACGTATAGTAGTGGAAGGTGGAGATTCTGGTCAGGTTCTCTCTCAATTTGATGGGCCAGTAACTTTTAACAATTCTGTTAAAGTTATTGATCTTAATGTTGCTAATAAGATAAAACTTGCAAAAGATACGGCATCTATAAGTTTTACAACAGGTTCTTTAGTAATTGAAGGTGGTGTTGGTATTGCCAAATCTGTATTTGTTGGTCAAGGTTTACATGCAAGTTCATTAAATGTTACTGGTGATATTAGTGGTGCTGATGTTACTTGTTCTGATATTAATGCTGTGGGTGTTGTTACTGCTACTGGTGGTACATTTGGTAATATTGGAATAGGTACAGATGATAATCAAACTGTTTCAACATCAAGTGGTAAACTTATACTAGATGCTGCTACAAATGAAGTTGAAATTAATGCCGACCTTGACCACAATGGAGATTTAGATACATCTGGTTCAGGAACATTTGGTGGTGCAGGATCATTTGGCGGTAATTTATCTGTAACAGGTACAGGTACATTTACAGGTGATATAACAGCATTAACTTCTGATATTAGACTTAAGGATGATATTTCACCTATAACAGAGGCTCTTGAAAAAGTTAAATCAATTAGTGGATTTACTTATAAGCATAATGAACTCGCTAAGACCGCATGTAATCTTGATACTGGAGATCAAAGATTTGCTGGTGTATCTGCTCAAGAAATACAAGCAATTCTTCCAGAGGCAGTTAAACCTGCTCCAAGTAATAATGAATATCTAACTGTTCAGTACGAGAAATTAGTACCGTTACTAATTGAATCAGTTAAAGAATTGTCTGCTAAGGTAGATAATCTTGAACAAAAACTATCAGATAAATAATTAAAAATGTAGCTATCAATGGCAAATTATAATAAGTCATTCAATTTCAGGAATGGGGTACAAGTTGATAATAATAATTTTGTTGTAAATGCAAACGGGCTAGTTGGAATAGGAACTTCAATTCCATCTACTTTTTTAGATGTTCATGGTAATTCTGAACTTCGAGGAGATGTTACTGTAAGTGGAGAGATTAATGCAAGTGGATTAGTAACATCCACACAATTATATGTAAATGGACATTCAGAGCTTGAGGGACAATTAGATGTTACTGGTATTACTACTTTTGGAAGTAGTGTATCTGTAGCTAGTTCCATCACTCTAGGGACTGGTGTAACAATTGAAGGTTCAAATGGACAGGCAACATTTATTGGAGTTGTTACCGCATCTAAGTTTGTGGGTGATGGTGGTTCATTATCTAATATAATAGGATTTTCAACTCAAGCATGGATACTTGATAGGGCAATAAATGCCATAGATCCTTTAAGTGGACTTGCAACGGTTACGAGTGTTGGAATAGGCACAACACAGGCAAATGCTTCATATGATTTAGTAATTGGGCAAGATCCTAATGATTCAAAAGAAGGAATTGCTTTTGTTGGTGCAACTGGTAATGTGACATCTTCTGGTAATATAACTGCTGATGCATTTACTGGGCCTTTAACTGGTGCTGTTACTGGGAGTGTTACTGGAAATGTTACTGGGGATGTCACTGGTAATATAAGTGGAGTAGCTGGAACTTTCTTATATTCAGATACTACAAATTTAGAAGTAACTGGTCTTTCTACATTTACTGGTGCTATAGACGCAAATGGATCACTAGATGTAGATGGTCAGACAGATTTAGATGTGCTTAATGTATCTGATACTGCTACATTCACAAGTAATGTTAATTTTGACGGTAATACCATTATTGGTAGTAATGATTCAGATACAGTAAATATCAAGGCAAGAGTGGATGGTGATTTGGATCCATCTGGGAATGGTGTAAAAGATCTTGGTCAAACAGACAGAAAATGGAAAGATTTATATCTATCGGGAGTATCAAGCAGTGCTACTTTGAGAGTTAATCAGGGTTTTGCTGAAATTATTAATACTACTGGTATTTCAACCGTAAGTATTGGTCAATCTGTAGGAGCTGGTAATAGTAGTGCTGGTTTAAGATTTGGAAATCCAAGTAAGAACTTTGATATTATTAACTATGATAATGGTAATGTTAATACATTTATTGATCTAAATGAAGTCGGACTTAGCACTGGTAATTTTAGATGGATTCATAAAAATAGTAATGTAAGAATGACTCTTACATATGATGGAAATTTGGGTATTGGGGAACCGTCTCCTGAACATAAGCTTCATGTTGCAGGTATATCTACATTTGAAGGTGATGCACATTTTGAATCTGGTGTGACTGTTGATGGAACACTCACAGCACAGAATTTTAGTCCTAGTCAAATAACAAATGCAACTATAATCAATAATAGTGGTATATCAACATACTATAATCTTAATGCTTCAAATAGAATAGGAATTAATTCTGCAGATCCAATATCAGGATTAGATGCTCAGACTTCAACAGGTTATCTTAATGGTGTTGGAATTAACACCATATCATTATATGGTAATAAGTTAGCAGTTGATGGAAATGCTGCATTTACGGGTACTTTGGGTATTGGAACTACTGCTCTTTCAGATATAGGATACGGTGCTTTTGGAGCAGTTCAAGTTCATGGTGGAGATGTCTTAATTAATAATGGAAGTTTATTATTAAATTCTCCTTCTTATGTTCAAACGAATATTGGTATAGGAACCACAACTCCAAGATGTGCTGTTGATTTTTCTCAAGCAGGTGTGGGATTTGGTACTTTTGCTTTCATGTTACCACCATCAATTACCACTCCTCAAAGAGATGGAACTGGTGATTATGTAAATGTTGGATTAATAACTTCTACTGGAGCATTAATTTATAATACAACATTAAATAAATTGCAAGTATATACTGGAACTGCATGGGAAACTATTACCTCTAGTTAAAGATGGCACATTCCGTAACCAAATCAGGCCCTTATTTTGTGGGTAGTGGAGAGATTAAATTTAGCGATTTAAGAAATAATTTTACAGGTGCTTCATCTGGTTCAATAAGTGCATCTGATTTATTAAGAAAAACTGAGAACACTATAGAATCTCCAATCGTGCCTGACTGCACAGAAAATAAAGAGGTGGCAGAATCTGAAAACTGGAAAGTCTCTCAGATGAGGGGAACTATTAAAGATTATAAGATTACTCAAACAAGCAGTAATAGTCAATTAAATGGAACCAGTATAGAATGGAATGGAAATCTTACAAAAAATATCAAAAAAGTATATGATATACAGGGTACTATTTCATCATCTTCAATTAATAATAATGCTTTAACATTTGAACTAGATAATATAATTAATTTAACTATTAATATTAGTTCGACTGCGAATGTATTTGGTGCTGGTGGTTTAGGTGGGCCATATGTGCAATCGGGTGTAACAAATTTAAACGGTTCTAATGGCGGTGATGCTATTCAATTTAATTCTAGTGGTGGTAGAAATAATAAAATAATTCTCTCAAATACTAATTCATTAACTGTTGCTGGTGGCGGTGGCGGTGGCGGTAAAGGTGGAACTGGTGCAGATGGAGATACTGGCCCTTGTTGGAAACCAAGAATTAATGTTGTTAGTGGTAGTTATACTGGTAATAAAGGCCCACAAGGTCAAATATTAGATGATTATAATCCTGGCCCATGGGGTGAGTGGTATTCATATAAAATAGGTGGTAGTTGTCAATGTGAATACTATTCTTCGTGTCCTGATCCATCTACTGCCCCATACAATTCACCCATAACAATTAGGGGAACCACATATAATACTAGAGGTCGTAGTCCCAGTGGTGGTACTTCAGCAACAGGACAAAGTGATTCTGGTACATTTAAAACTAATGCTAGTGTCGGTAGATGCAGACCTTTTAGAATTTTTTTTACATTATTTTATAGAAACACATGTATAGATGGTGCTTATTGTGCAGTCGAAGATCCCATTGAAACGAGGGGTGGTGCTGGTGGATCTGGTGGTGCTGGTGGTGCTGGTCAAGGATTTAGTCAATCAAAGCAAGATGGTGTCAATGGAACTGCTGGTGAAGCAAAAAATTGCCCCACTATTGGAAGTGCTGGTGGAGATGGTGGAAGAGGTGGAAATGGTGGAAGTTTTGGAGAACCAGGCCAAGATGGTAATGGTATTGATTTTTATAGTGGTGGAAATGCTGGTAGGGCAATACATGGAACTGGATATACTGTAGAAGGAGTAAATGCTGATAATTTAAAAGGAAATTATCTCCCAGATGTTTAGATAAATAAATTGACTTGAGTATGTAACATGTCTGACTATCCTTCTTTACAAAAACAGGGTAAAAATTTATTAAAAACTGTATCAGATCTTTTAAATAAATCTAAAAAACCTTTCGTATCTGATGAAATATCTAAAGAGAGAATGGAAATATGTACGAGATGTGTATATTATGACATATCTCAAATTCGTTGTAAAAAATGTGGTTGTTTTCTTAAACCAAAAACTAAATTTGCAGTGAATGGTTGTCCTATTGGTGCATGGCCAATTCTTGATGAAGAATGGGTTGGATATAGTCAACCAATGGTGAGAATTGGAATTTTTGGTTGGTACACGGATATCCCCATCACACATATGTTAGCAAAATTTATTGTCAAAATTCAAAAACTTATAGATACCTTTGTAAGGTTTGTACGGAAGGCTCTATAATTTTCTAAAGGAACCAGTGACGGAACTGTCACAAGACCCCCTCAAGGGGGTATTTTTATGCTATAATATATTCATAACGAACAAAGAGCATACATGCAGTTACGTCCACATCAGAATAAGGCATTGGAAGCAATGGCAAGACATTATAAGGGTCAAATCATTGTACCCACTGGTGGTGGTAAAACTCTTATTGCCATTAAGGATGCTATAAGAAGACTTAATGGTCTTACTGATCCAACTCTTGTTGTAGTTGCTCCACGCATCCTATTAGCAGAGCAATTATCATCTGAGTTCTTGGAAGAGATTGAGAATGTATCTGTGATGCACGTACATAGTGGTGAAACACATCATTATAGTACAACTAAGAGTGATAAAATTCAAGAGTGGGTAAGAGATACACAGGGAAGTAAATTAATCTTTACAACATATCATTCACTTCATAAATTAGTAGAAGCAGATGTTGTTGTAGACACAACATATTTTGATGAAGCACACAACGCAGTACAAAAGAATTTCATAGAATCAGTTGATTACTTTTCACTACCATTTAATTCTTTACGTTGCTACTTTTTTACTGCAACACCTAAGCACAGTAGAACACCTTTCAAGATAGGTATGAATGATAGTGATATATTTGGTAATGTTATTTGTAATGTACCAGCACCTAAGTTGGTAGAACAAGGTCACATCCTACCACCAAAAGTAAAAGTATATGAGAGTAAGATAAGACAGAAAGATGAGATAACATTTGATGTAGAATGTAATCAGATCATGGATAATATTGATGACCATGAGACTAAGAAGATCCTCGTGTGTGCTAAGTCTACCAAGCAGATCCAAGGATTAATATCATATGGTAAATTCATTAATGAACTTGCATGGAGAGGTTATACTTGCATGTATATTACATCCAAAACTGGTGCAGTCATTGATGGTAAGAAAGTAACCAGAGATGAGTTCTTTAATGTATTAAGTGCATGGGGTAAAGATCCTGATAAGAAATTTGTTGTATTACATCACAGTATCTTAGCAGAGGGTATCAACGTAAAGGGTCTTGAAGCGGTCTTGTTCTTAAGATCTATGGATTACATTGGAATATCACAAACTATTGGTAGAGTGATCCGTAAGGGTTGCGAAAATAAGAAATATGGGTTAGTATGTATACCAGTATATTCAAAGGTGGGCATCTCTACTGCACGAAAAGTACAGGCAGTTGTTGATACTGTATTTGAGAGAGGAGAACCAGCAATTTCTATAATAACAAAATGACTTCTTCCGTAGTTTTAGTCACAGGTGGATTTGATCCAATACATAGTGGCCATATTTCATTATTAAATTCAGCAAAACAAATAGCACCAATGAGTGCCTTGGCAGTTGGTGTTAATTCAGATGATTGGTTGTCAAGAAAAAAAGGTAAACCTTTTATGCCATTTAGTGAAAGAATTAATATTGTCAGAGCATTGAAAGTGGTTGATAATGTTATTGAATTTAATGATAGCGATGGAAATGCAAATCATGCCATTGAACAATGTTTACAAATATATGATAAGGTAATCTTTGCTAATGGTGGAGATAGACACAATGAAAATGTACCAGAGTATGATAAGTTTAGTGAAGATGAAAGAGTAATATTTAGATGGGCTGTAGGTGGACTTGGTAAAAAGAATAGTAGTTCATGGATATTAAAAGAGTGGGATGAAAGAAATAGATGAAAGACACTATTTTATTTGGAGACTGTCGTGAGACACTTGATGCATTTTTGCCACAGAGTGCAAGAATGTGTGTTACATCACCACCGTACTACGGACTAAGAGACTATGGTGGTGAGGATAACCAGATAGGTCAAGAGCAATCACCAGAAGAATATGTTGAAGAGATGGTACAAGTGTTTCGTAAGGTACGCAATGTACTAGCGGAAGATGGTACACTATGGTTAAACATTGGTGATTCATACTATAATTATAGAAAGGATGGGTGTATACCTAAGCAGTCATTCTCTGCTAATAGACAAGACCTACCTAAGACTACACCAAGAAGATCTAACAAACTCCGAGGATACAAGGATAAAGATCTGATTGGTATCCCTTGGATGCTCGCATTTGCTTTACGTGCGGATGGATGGTATCTAAGACAGGATATCATATGGCATAAACCAAACCCTATGCCAGAGAGTGTAAGAGATAGATGTACAAAGTCTCATGAGTATATCTTTCTGTTAAGTAAAAGTAAGTATTATTATTATGACAATGAAGCAATTAAAGAACCCGCAAAAGACTGGGGTACAAGAGACCGCACTAAAGGTAAGTACCATAATCCTGGTACTGGCCTACAGCCTCATAGTGGTCTTACCAAGTCTTATGAGCGGAAAAATAAACGATCTGTTTGGTCTGTAAACAAAAAACCATATAAGGGAGCTCATTTTGCCGTATTTCCATCAGAATTGATTGAACCATGCATATTGGCTGGTAGTGAAAAAGGTGACACCATAATAGATCCATTTATGGGATCAGGAACCACTGCTATGGTGGCAAAGAAGTTAGATAGATATTACTTAGGTTGCGAACTACACGACAACTATGGTGATCTAATAGAGCAAAGAGTATTACCGTACGAGAATAGATTGGAAAAGTTTTTTTCATGAAAACACTAGAAAGACATAATTATGATGGTAATAATATTATAAAAACAAGGAAACTTGTTTTTGAACCTTATGATTTTAGTGAACCAAATATGTGTTTGGTAATCGGATTGATACAACAAAATCTTAAACCTGAGTTACTTAAACGTAAGAAGTTAAAGTATAAGGATAATCCCACCCAGTATTATGGACACTGTTATCATGCTACACAGGCATTATATTATTTGATGGATACTGATAAGTTAGTACCTATGAGTGGTGAGGATTATAGAGGAGAAAAACATTGGTGGTTGGAATATAATGGTAACACCTATGATTGCACTGCGGAGCAATATTGGACAGTTGGTGAACTGCCACCTTATGAGAGTGGAAAGAAATCAAAGTGGTATGGATGGCAACAGAGGCCACAACAGGTAACACTTGACTTGATGATTAAGGTGTTGACAAATCGTTTGGAGAGTGATATAATAACTAAATATTAAAGCATCGATTAATGGTGCATCTAAAAATACCGTTTATAGGTTAAATTAATGACAAGTATTAAGTCACCTGTGCAAATAAGGCACGAATATCTTTATGATCAGTTTATCAATTTTCTAGGTTCAACTCAGAGAGCAAAACTTAGAAATTATGTAAAAATACTTCAAGCACCTACTGGTTTTGGTAAAACCTATGGTTTAATGAATATTTTTATTCCAAATATTTTTAAGAGAGAAGATAAGAAACTTGTAGTTTATGCTGTTCCTAATGTTGAAAATATCAATGTAGATAAATTTCAAATAGCATCTAAGAAATATGGATATTATTTAAAAGGCAATAGATTTGCCATTGCTCAAGAAGGAAGTGGTTCTCATTGCAGTTTATCTGGATATAATAATAAATCTGAATGTGAAGATGCAGGAGGGACTTGGTATGGTTCTGCTTCTTTTGGTAGTTCTGATGATTATGGATATAAAAGTCCACTTCAGTCAGTTCCAGATGGTCTAGAGATTGAG
>Ga0209645_1001205_pt1 | contig 13033 bp, 18 predicted proteins | sample ETNvirenome_6_30_FD_184070 | JGI IMG/M metagenome (GOLD analysis project Ga0209645, IMG submission 184070) | Marine viral communities from the Pacific Ocean - ETNP_6_30 (SPAdes) (version 2) | ecosystem: Environmental > Aquatic > Marine > Oceanic | place: Pacific Ocean | collected 2013-06-19
AGGTGCCACCAGCTGGTTCTCCACTTGATAAGGTATCTAAACAATTATCTTCTTTAGAAGCCCAATTTGCAGAAGCAGGATTATCTTTTCAACAAGCTTGGAAGCAAATGGGGGGATCTTTTGATACAACAACACTACAATTTGGTGATAGGGTCTCAATCCAAGACATTACGCGTATAGCGAATTTCAATAAATGGGCCGAGAAAGCGGGTGCAATATGGGACAGATCTTCAGGAGCTAGAGGTGGGAAAGTTAACCTGATAGGCACAAAAGAAGATGGTTTTGAGTTTGCTAGGCAACTTATAAACACATTTAACCTAAAAGAATCGATAGGCCCTAAAATGAAGAAATACCTTGAGGACCATCCTTATATGGAGCCTGACGGTATGCAGGAAGACAAAGGAGCAAGCCGGGAGTATTGTGAAAGTACACCTTGTAAAGATATGGGGTTCACACAAAAAGCAAGCTGCAAGTCTCAAGGTGCCAAAGACTGCTACAGAGGCAAAAAGAAAAACGAAGCCAAAGATCCAAAAGTCGGAACAGGGAAAAAGCCTAAAGGCTCTGGCAGAAGACTATATACTGATGAAAATCCTAAAGATACAGTTTCTGTTGAGTTCTCTTCAGTAGCTGCTATCAAGCGCACACTTGCAAAAGCATCTTTCAAGGCCAAGTCTCACAAAAGACAGTCTCAAATTATTAATCTTATACACCAGAGAGTCAGGGCTGCATATAAAAATGCAAAGGATCCAAAAGTAAAAGCAAGACTTAAAAAAGCCTATGAATATGCTGAGCAAAGAAAAGAAGCTTCGAAGAAAAAAACAATAAGATTAAGGAAAGCTAAAAAATGATTCTAACAGAAGAAAAACTAAAATTAATTATTTTAGACGAGATACGAAAGACGGTTTTTAAAGAGGGCCTACGTCATCACTATGTCAACCGTGTTCCTGTTCATGAATCTATCTATCGTATTGGCTCCCCTTGTTACTTCAATGTAATCAGTCAGGCAAGAGACTTTTATAAGAAGGGCCTCTATGAAGTCGTCAATGAAGAAGAGAGAGACATCTTGGAGAACACTAACCTTGGTGAATGGGCGATGTTTGAGGGAGAGGAAATTCCTTTAGACTTTCCAATGTACGAAGAGACCCTTGAGGAAGCTAAGGCAAACAAGAAAAAGAAGAAAGACCCTCCTGTTGGCAAGCCTTCCAGAAACACAGGCTCCGGCAAGAAGTATAAAGTCTTTGTTCGCAACCCTAAGACTGGTAAGATCAAAAAGATTACTTACGGTGACTCCAAAGGTGGCCTAGAAGGCAACTGGAACAGTGCAGAAGCTCGCAAGTCGTTTGCTTCGCGTCATAAGTGCGCCCAGAAGAAGGATCGCACCAAGGCTGGTTACTGGGCTTGTAGAGCGCATAAGGATTTTGGCAAGAACGTGCCCGGTAGGTTCTGGTAGGCAAAGTGGACTTTCCTTTTTCCGAAAAGAAAATTGGAACCAAACTGTTCCTCCGAGAGTTTAGGCAAGACGTAGACTCTGAGGAACTGATTTGGCATCAAGACAGGGAAGACAGGAGAGTCAAGATTATTGAAGCCAATGGCTGGAAGCTGCAAATGGATAATGAGCTTCCTATCTTGCTGGAGGACGACTCAGTTCACCACATACCAGCCTATCATTTTCATAGGGTAATCAAAGGATATGGAAGACTTATTGTTGAGATAAAAAAGTGATTCTAGCCTGCAACAATAAATAATTGCTTTTTATGTTTTGAGGGTCTATGTATAGTCCAATGCGGAGGGTCTATACAATGACTTTTATATCAGGGCAAAAAGGTAATATTGCAGTAGAATACGGACTTATCGTTGGCTTATGGATTGCTATTGCTGCTTCTTTATACATAGACGTTGGTGGAAAAATGAATATCTCTTTTAATACTTTAACAGATGCTATGGGAATTACTAATACTCAAAGCTAATTACTACATATTTTAGGAGTTATTAACATGAGTGGTTTTAGTTCATTTAAGAATAGTAAACTTTTGTTTGAGAACTGGAGGAGTCACATTAACGAAGAGCTGACTCAGAAGGTTGCTCAAGAGCTTAGCGATTTCGCTGGGATGAGCCCCGAAGAGAAGAAGGCTTTCATGGGTGCAGCAATGCCTAAGGAAGAAAACCCTATGTCTCTCACAGAGGATGGGCACACTGATGTAGCTTCTGCTATTCGTAAGCTAAAAGTTGCTTGTGAAAATGCACAGGATCTTCTAGAGGTCCTATCTCAAATGCCTCCTGAGGGCGATCTTCCTTCTTGGTGGATGAGCAAAGCTGCTATTGCTTCAAACTACATTAGCAAAATGAGAGATTATCTTGTTTACCCCTCGGACCAACAAATGAAGTTGCCGCTCGAAGAAGACGATGATGCTGTATCAAAAGAAATCAGCAAACTAGTCAAGAAGGGAACCCCTCAGAAGCAGGCTGTTGCAATTGCTCTCGACATGGAAGAGAGAGGCGACTTAAAAAAATAATGATATAACAAGTATAATCTCCCTAATTAAAATGTATAGCTGGGGGGTTGTCATGAAAAAGGTTTTACTATTACTTTTAGTCGTTATGTTACTAGCCGCATGTGGCGAAGATCCAGATTACGCTTCAGGAGAAGGTGAACTGGATTTTTTCTATGATAAGTGGTGGGAATTGGGTGATAACCCAATTATTGATGAGAATTCCTGTTACATGCTTTATAAGCGAACAGGTAATTTTTTATCTAGAGATCCGACAGATGATCAAAATGTAGGACATATATTAACTGACTGGACACAGCATGACGATTATGTGTCGCTCAACAATTTATATGGTCTGTACTTAGAACTAAGGTTTCACACAGAAGGAGAAGAGATTTTTGTCACTGTTAATGTGAACAATATTTCAAAGGAAACTAATCTGTATAATTGTGATTTTTAGTACTAATTAATATGTAATTCTATCTATAGGGTATCCAAATGCAAAAATTATCTAAGCAATTTGTTAAAGAACTTGTCTACGAAGCACTAGAGTACAACAGGGAACTCCAAATTTTAAAAGTCTTAGATGATGATGGAGAAGTATTGGATACAAGGGAAAACTTCCCTGAAGAGCAGATCAAAGGAACTTACCCCGGCGAAAAAGTGACATTGACCAAAGAGTCTATAGATAGAATCGTTCGTCAAGAAGTCAAATCTTTTTTTGAGGTTAAGTAATGAACAAGGAACAACTTGAAAGCTATCTTGTCAAAAGAGTTTTATTTGAAATAAAAATAAATAAAATAAAGAATAGTTTAAACGAAGAACAGATAAATTCAGTAATTCACGAACTTGCAGCTGACAAGCAGGTTTTAAATGAAGACTTTTTTAGCACTGTTGCCTCTCTGTTAGGTTTTGATAGAAAGGGCGAGGTAAAGAAGTTCTTAGCAAGAAGAATTGTTTCTTTTTTAGGTATTCCCAGCGATCACCCGTTAAGTGATCCAGTTGTTAAGTTTATAAATAAATTACCTGTCAAAGACATTACCGGCCTCTATAGAGGAGATACTAAAGTTAGAAGAAAGCTTGTGTCAACTTTGGCAGATGGAATTGTAAAAGCACTAAAACGAGAAATTCCAAGTATCATAGGTCTCAAGAGAGGGTCTCTTGGAACACCAATTACCGACGCAATGATTAAAGTTGTTGGAACTTCCGCTTTTAAGAAAAAAGTTAAACAATCTCTAACTAAAGTTTTTGTAGATTCTAAAAAATCAGATCTATCTGATCTGGAGAAGATTGTCAGTTCAGAAAGAACAAAGTCAATTAAAGACATCATAGCAAGCTTAGGAGCAAGCACTGCGAAGCCAAGAGACACTAAAGATACAGAAGGCACGGAAGGGACAGAAGGCACGGAAGGGACAGAAGGCACGGAAGGGACAGAAGGCACGGAAGACACGGAGGAGACTGGGGCCAATGTAGGACCAGAAGGAGCAGAACAAACCGGGCAAGCGGGACAGACCGGAGAAGGGGAAGAAGAAGATTCTCCAAAAACAACAGAAGAAAAATCTGCTTTACTAAAGAAATTTGTAAAAGGCTACACTGGTGGGAAGCTTGGTATCTTAATAATAGATGAGACAGGAGAGCAAAAAAGACCTAGATTCCTTAACTCAACAAGAACGGAAAAATACATAGGACGTGTTTATTCTGAATTTGAAAAAGTTAGTACAGAGTTAGAAAAGCTCCAGAAACTCATAGAGATTGGATATATTACAGAGGTGGGCGCAAAATATATTGAAGGTTTACAAAATCCAAACCCCGAGGACGTTCAAACAAACAATGCAGAGCAAGAGTTAGGCAAAGAGGCTGGTGCCTCCCAGAACCCAAATGAATCAGAGGCTGAGCGGGATAATCATGAGAATGCAGCAAAGGATGCAGCAGGTGATGTAAATACAGATGGCGATGATTCTAGTGACCTTAGCGATGACGAAGTAATTGAGATTACTGATGACGATGATGATAATGATTCTGAACAGGACGAAGCAGACGTTGAGGGCGAAGAAGCTCCAAGTGTGTCTAAGGTATCAGAAGAATTAGATAAAATCTTCTCTAACCCTAGACGACTATTGAGAATACAAGAATTTATTGAAAAAGGAAGAATTTTCAAAAGTGCAAGCGTTATGTTAGATCTCAAAGTTCTAGCAGAGTATATACAAGATCTAAAAGAGTTTTCAGAATTCCCTTCTCTAATAGATACATATTTAGACAAATCTGCGAGCGCCACTGACCGTAACAGAGCTTTTGAGAAGCTAGGTCAAAGTGCTATGGAAATATATAATAAAGCATATGAAAGATATAATGAAAAAGAGGAAACTCTAGATGAGAGTTTTGAAATCTCAAGTGAACTTTTAGAGAAGTTATTATCATGAAAAAAACATTAAAAGAAGTTAATTTAATTGTTGAAGAAGCTCTGGAAGAATATTTTTCTATGACTGGCATCTCCTTGCCTACTGCTGGTAGTGTCTCGCACCAGAGCGTAGGCCCATACCATCATCATATAGGTTCTATTCTCGCTACCTTGGATAACATATTAGATATTGTTGACAACGATGCCTCAGAACTAGACAAAACGGATGCACAGGAACTAATATATCAATCAATCCCTAGATTAATGGCTAAGATCACTACAATCACAAATGCTGTGGAAAGAAGGACTGGTTTCAAGCCTCTTGACAAGATCAGACCAGAGCCTCTGACTCCTCCAAAGGAGAGGAAGTTAACCAAATTAAAAATTAAATGAAAGAAAAAGTAACAGAGTCACTTGGACAGAATTCTTCAACACAATATGAAGTAAGTGATATTGTTACATGGAAAAAACTTGGTGAAGAAGCTAATATAGGTATGGTATATGAAGTATATACCGAAGAAATGGGTGGTCGTCAAGTTAAAAAAGCAAGAGTTGCATCGTTTAGGGACACACTTCATTACGAAATACTTGTTATGGAGTTAAAATTAGTTTCAAAAGCTAAATAGTACTGACTATTTATAGTATTGAGGTAACTCTAACATGAAATTTAAAATTGTCAAGAAGTGCAAAGAAGATTTGTCTTCAATGCATGGACTACTCAAGAGCTTTTTACCTTTTGCTCGAAAAAGAATGGGCTTTAACAAGCCTCCAAAAATTTATTTTCAATCAGATGATGCAAATGCCAAAAAGCTTTTAGGAAAAACTGCACATTATGATCCAACATCGATGTCTATCACTGTGTACGTCACAGGAAGGCACCCCAAAGACGTTCTAAGGTCCCTCTCGCACGAGCTAGTACATCATGCACAAAACTGTAGGGGTGAGTTCGCAAAGCTCCCACAGACGTCTGTAGGCTATGCTCAGAACGATAGTCACTTGAGGGCTATGGAGGAGGAGGCATACAAAGAAGGCAACCTATGTATGCGTGATTGGGAAGATGGTGTAAAAGGTGGAAGTATTAGAGTTGACCTTAAGCTAAATGAATCAAAAAATAATATTGTTTCTATGCTGGAGGCGGTATCTATATCTCGTGGCATGGGTTCTTACTCTACAAGGAATAGAGATGTAGCAATCGTCCAATCTTTGTTAGTTCAAAGTGATTCTTCCGCACTACCAAGATTTGGAATCGATGGAATCTTTAGAGGCGAAACTCAAGCAGCTGTCAAGAAATTTCAGAAGAAAAACCAGCTAGACGCAACTGGTACCGTTGATCAGCAGACATACGACCTACTTGTTCAAAAGGGAGATCTAAAGAAAGCTGAAGAAGAGGCTGAATCTCTCTTTGGTGGATCAGCTTCACCCGGCATGGGGTACACAGGAGATGTAGTTGAAAGAAAAGAGAGAGTTGATCCAAAAACTCTCTTCAACAATCTAGTATCAAGTTTTCAAGCAAAAGGGCTCAGTCCTAAAACTTCTCAAGAGGTTTCTAAGGCTCTAGTTGCAAATGCCAAAGGGGAATCAAACTTTGTTATTGGTATTGCCGGTGATCATGGAGACTATGCAAGTGTCAAGCACGCTGACAAGAGCATACCAATCGCTGGTGATGGCCCTGCTTGTTCTCTTGGCTTGTGGCAGTTTAATGTCTGTGGTGGTCTAGGTCTAGATTTCATGAGAGCCAAAGGCTTGAGTCATGCAAATAGCACCGATCAGCAAATATATGATACAATCACAGATTACGATAATCAAATTGATTACATGACAAATTATCTTGCCTCTAGGGGTCTTCCAAAAGATAAAAATGTTTATTTTTATATTAGTTGGCTAGTAAAGAATGTAATCAGACCCGCTGAGCAGGCGCGAGCTATAAAATTAAGAAAAGGACATTACGAAAGCCTCAGAGCTTCGGGTGCTTTTGGCCTAGATCCAACTCTTAAGAGAGTAAGAGTCAAGCCTTCAAGAAAAATGTCAAAAGGTGGTATATTATACCTAGGCGACAGTCAAATGCAAGGAAATTTTGGAAAAGCTCTTGTTGCTAGGCATGGAAGTGGTGCCCTAATAGCTAAGCAAGGAACAACTGCTTCTAATTGGGTACGCAGCAGAAGATTATTAGATGCATTAAAATTAAAACCATCAAGAATAATAATTTCTCTTGGAGGAAATGGTGTTGGAGACGCTGAGGGTTTGTTGAGAATGATTAAAGATCAGGCCCCTAACGCTAGTGTCATATGGTCTGGTGCCCCTCCTCCAGTAAAAGATCGATTCTATACGAAGGGCGATAGGTACGAATCACTTTTCAGAAGCAGAAAAGCAAACAACTCTAGAATAAAACAAATTGTAGAGGACGCAGGTTTTAAATTTATTGATCCTTACGATTATTTTACAAGTTACACATCAAAGGGAGATGGAATTCATTTACCACGAGATGTTGCATATGCGTATGTTGATAAGACTTTTAATGAAATGAGTTCTCCGCTCAATGAGTGGAAGAATAAAGAACTTAATAGACTACTTTTAGAAAAATTTAACTTAGGAGTTACAAAATGAATACAAAGAACTGGAAAGATAGAGAGCTTAATAGGCTTCTTATGGAAAGATTTGGCTACTCAATCTCAGAAGGTGTCTGTGAAGAGGTACATCCCGGCATGTCTCACCAGCAGTACCTAGAAGAAAATGAGTTGGAAGAAATGCACTGTGGCTCTGGCAAAAGAGATGAAGATTTAGAGGAAATGCACTGTGGCTCTGGCAACAGGGACCAAGAACTAGAAGAAAATGCTTTTGTTTTAGCAGCGGATGCCGCTAGAGACGCTGGAAAGAAAGAATTTGAATTTCCTAAAGGTTCCGGCAAGATGCACCCAGTGACAATCAAAAAAGACATCCCAGAGTAAGCAAGGAAACATAGATGCCAGATATCTACGCACATACAGGTGATGCAAATCTAAGACAGAATCTTCAAGCTTCTTGGGCATTGGCTAGAGATGCCTCTACCGCTGGGGTTATTGATTCAACTGCCACATCTTACGGGACTGCTCTCCAAGAGCGGCGAACGGGCTCACAATATTCTGTTCGTCGTTATTATTTTGCAGTTGATACAAGTGGTATTTCTTTCAAGCCAGCCTCTGCTACACTAAAGATATATGGAATCACAAATACAGACTCAAATGTTATTCTTGTTAAAATCGATCAGTCAGCCACTGGAGATGCGAGCACAAATTTCGCTGCTTCGGACTTTGGAAAAATTGATTTTACAACGCCATTCTCAAGCGAGTATTCAGCGACGTGGAGTACTAGTGGTTACAATGAAATTCCTTTAAATGATGCTGCTTTAACAGAAATGTTAAATTTTGATGTAATCAAAATTGCACTTATTGGTCACGATTTTGATTTCCTTAATGTAGAGCCAACAGACGGCATTAACAGAAGAACAGGTGTTTACCCTGCATCTGCAACAAGTGCAGCTAATAGGCCATTTATCTCTTACAGTCTAGAGCATGCAAGCTCCTCTGACGAGGTATCAGAGGACTACACTATCTCCACATTTGGGCCTAATAATTTAGACAAACAGTTTATTAAAATTCCTGACCAAGTACCTTTCTCACTTGGAACTAAAGGACCAAGGCATCTGCGAGGCAGATCAACATCATACTCTGTTTCTCTTGGCACTAAGTCTAAGAAGTAACTAATTATACAAAGGATGTCAAAGATGAAAATGGATTTTAATGAAATTACAAGAAGATTTTTATTAGATGAGGGAAAAAAAGATATTAATCCTCATGCATTGTTGCAATCTTTGGCTGAGATGTTAGATAATATTAAAGTTTCAACTCAAAGAGACAGAAATAGATTAGAAGTTGGTAAGAGACAATTAAAAGAAATTAGAAATTCTTATAGAAAACTACAAGAACAAGTTAATGTTCTTGAAGAAAAACTTCAAGTATTAGAAGAAGTTTCTGCTATGGGAAGTGGGGCTGTTGCTGGGGCAGCAGGTAATGCGTTTGTGGATACACCGCAAAAGAAAAAGAGGTCAAAAAAGAATGATTGATTTAAAATCTTTAAAAGAAGCAATAAAACATTTATTAAATGAAGATGAGAATAAAAGAAAATCTTTATTAAAAGAAGATAATAATCTATTACGTTCTTTTCTTAGGCACTGTATCCATGAAGTAATGCTAGAAATTAAATCTGTCAATAATAAAGAGGAAATTATTAGAGACACTATTAGAAGTATTATCTCTGAAGCCGAGGCTACTGGGGGATCTCCAAGTGCCCCTTCAGATATTACAGCTATTAACTTTCTAAAGAATCTATTAAAAAATATAATACCAAATATAGAAGAAGATTATAAAGAGTTAACTTCAAGTAAAACTCAAAGAATTTCTTTTAGAAAGCATATGTTAAATGCTACTGAGAATCTTCTTAATAATCTAGATGCAGATCCTGATGCTGTAGGTGGTAAAGAAAAAGATTTGGAAGAATTAAAAATAGCTGTTAAAGATGAGCCTAGCATTGAAGATGATAAGTTTATAGATATTTATGATGATAAAGATGAACCAGAAGAAAAGCTTTCAGATGAAGAAGAGTTTGCTAGAGGATTAGAAGATAGAGATTTAGATAAAACAGGAAGAAATGCTTCTTTTGAATCTTTTAAGAAAGTTAAAAATCAAATTCAAAATGAGTATTCAAAATTAGATCCTGATGCTCTTGTAGATGGAAAAGATGAAACAGAAAGAGAAATATTTAGAGATTACCTTCTATTAAATATGAAATTGTATTTTGATAAGTTTGAAGAAGATTTGGATCCAAATCCAGAAGAACCAGTAACTCCTGCAGAGGAAGAATATATTATGACAGCTAAGAAGAGGGTTGAAGATTAATATATGGCTTGGAAAACTAAAGTTAATACAAAATCAAAAACAAAATATTACAGTATAATAAACAAATTAAGAAAAGAAAAGAAGATAAACAAAGAATTTGAATCAATGTTATCAAATTTAACTTTAGAAGATTTAATTGCTTTAAAGTTAGAATTATCTACTAGAATGGTAAGTAATAGATTATACGGTTTACCTATATGGGAAAACTTAGTTAGAATAACACAAGATGCTGCTCTTAAATATGCCGTTTCTGCAACAAAAACGCAAGGAGAGGCTATGCGTTTTTTAGGTTTAAAATCTCAGCATTTTAGTCAACTTATAAAAAAATATAATACTGACTCTTTCTTTCTAGAAGACGAAGAATCATAGATTTTGTACGTCTAAGCACTAATTACATTAGGAGCGGAGGGATTTACGTTTGACTAATGATTCAAATGATAGTAAGCTTAAGCCAAAGGGGGCCTACTATCGTATGAAAAAAAGGTCTGAAAGAAGAGAAAAAATAAAAAGAAAAATGATGGAATTTTATAAAGACCATCCTTGTGTTGATTGTGGAGAAACTGACCCCAGAGTCTTAGACTTTGATCATATCCATAATAAAAAACATAATGTTAGCACCCTCCTCAGGAAAGAATATTCGTGGAATTCTATTCTAGAAGAAGCTGAAAAATGCGAAGTCAGATGTGCAAATTGCCACAGAAAGAAGACTGCAATAGATCAAAATCACTATACTAACAGATTATTAGAGGAGTTTTTTGAACCAGTAAATTAGGGGGGCCTATATATGAAAAATTTATTAAAATTTCAAAGTGGATTGTTAATTGGAACACTGATAGGAGCAGTCATATCTTCGGTTGTATGTGTTTTATCATTCGGTGCCTTAGGTATGGAGTTAGAGAATCTACCGGTGATACAAAAGTGTTTACATAGTGAATTAGATGAAAGAATTAGCTCTAATTCATAGACTCGTAAACTACTTACTTACAGATACTCTGAGGAACTTTTAATGGCCAAAAAGACATATGTGTTGGACACTAGCGTTTGTTTATCTGATGCGAATAGTATTTATAATTATTCAAATAATGATATTATTATTCCTCTTAAAGTTTTAGAAGAAATTGATAAACATAAGAAACGACAAGACGGTGTTGGAATGAATGCTAGAAACATCATCCGACATTTTGATGAGTTAAGGGCGAAGGGAAGCCTGCAAAAGGGTGTTAGGCTTGGCAAAGGAAAGGGAATACTCAAGGTAGTAAAGGATAGCATCATCGATTTGCCAGAAGATTTAGATCCCACCGTGCCTGATCACAAAATACTTTCCTCAGCACTTTCTGTAGATAAAGAAAACGGATCTAGAAAAACTATTCTTGTCTCTAGAGATATCAACTTACGAGTCATTTCAGACGCGATTGGAATTGTTAGTGAGGATTACACAGAGAATCAGATTATCAAAGAAGACTGTGATCTATTTAAGGGCTTCAGATCTGTACTAGTAGATGAACAGCTAATTGATCAGTACTACGCTGGCGAAGAAGTGTTCTTAGAGGAAGAGGTAACTAAAACATTTTATCCAAATGAGTTTGTTATGCTCGTCTCGAATCAGAATGAGAAGAAGTCAGCTATCGGAAGGTTCGTTAATCCTTTCACTCCTTTGTGTCGCCTCAACGAGTACAAGACTGGCCTGTGGGGTGTCCACGCAAGGAATAAGGAGCAGTTGTTTGCCCTGAATCTTTTAATGGACCCTGAGGTACAAATTGTGTCTCTTGTGGGTAAGGCAGGCTCCGGTAAGACTCTGATTTCAGTAGCTGCTGGGCTACAGCAGGTTGTGTCCAACCCAAAAATTGAAGACATTGCGAAAGGGTTTCACCTGAAAGACGGTCTTTATAAGAAGCTGGTTGTTTCACGTCCTGTCATGCCTATGGGCAAAGACATCGGTTTCTTACCGGGAACCATGGAAGAGAAAATGGCTCCTTGGCTTGCTCCAGTCCAAGATAACTTGAAGTTCCTTACCGGTAACGACCAGACCACGCTGCAGCAGTACATGGATAAGGGTGTTATTGAGATGGAAGCTCTTACATACATCCGTGGACGATCAATTGCTAATGCTTTCATCGTAATTGATGAGGCTCAGAACTTAACTCATCATGAAATTAAGACTATCTTGACTCGTGTTGGCGAAGGTACTAAGATTGTTCTAACAGGTGACATTGAGCAGATTGATAATATCTATATCAACGAGAGATCATCTGGACTTACACACGCTGTTGAGAGGTTTAAAGAGTATGCAATCGCAGGACACGTTACTCTAAGAAAGGGTGAAAGATCTGACGTTGCTTCACTAGCTGCTAAAGTTCTTTAGGCCGTTGACACATTGTACTTTATATGTTAAGATATTTATGGAGTAGAACATGACCATTAAATTAGACTGGCCCTCGGAAGCATCTTTTAATCATAAACTAGAAGAGACAACCTCTTTGTTAAAAGAACAAATTATTGAATATGTTGGGAATAAACTGAATCCAGAGAATGGAGAGGTTACCCTAGAGATGGTTATCGAGGTTATGGCATCCGATTTTCCAGAAGTAGTTCTTGCTCTGGCTGAAGAGAACTGGACTAGAGGCTATGAACAAGGACTAGAAGACCTAAAATCATTTGGAGAAGAATGATGTCGGAAGAAATAGAAAAGTTCATACTAGAGAGTGCTAAAAAGAGCGTTAGAGATCAAAAATCATTTCTAATGTTCGGCACAATTGATGTACATATTCTGAACAAGCTTCCGGAAGACGTTGATATAGTTAACGTGATCAATGTGATAGAGAGTATTATCCCTAAAGACTTGGTCACTGGCATTGATGTAGTTTATATTGGATATTTTAAAGAGTTTGAAGAAAAGAACGTAAATGCAATGTACAAAGACGGAGCAATTTATATTTCCCATGAACAAGATGATGAAGACGATCTAATAGATGACTTTGTACACGAGATTGCACACGCGGTAGAGGACCTACATACCCATTACATATATTCTGATGGCAAGATACAAAATGAATTTTTAGGTAAGCGCAAGAGACTAAAAGATCTTCTCGAACAGTTTGGCTACCTAGATGATCACGATATAGATTTTAGCACCTTAGATTATTCCAAAGATTTAGATGATTATCTTTATCAAACACTGGGATACGACAAACTTGAGACGTTTTGTAACGGCCTTT
>Ga0209645_1001206_pt1 | contig 13031 bp, 18 predicted proteins | sample ETNvirenome_6_30_FD_184070 | JGI IMG/M metagenome (GOLD analysis project Ga0209645, IMG submission 184070) | Marine viral communities from the Pacific Ocean - ETNP_6_30 (SPAdes) (version 2) | ecosystem: Environmental > Aquatic > Marine > Oceanic | place: Pacific Ocean | collected 2013-06-19
AGAAACCACAGAGCAGCGAGGGTTTCAGTAATATTGATATGTCGGATTGGCATTTTTGCAAAGTTTACGGATTCAGAGAAGGCATTGACAAATGTTCAGGATGCGACCAAGACAAGGTGAGGGAGGCGGCTGAGAAAGCATTCAATCAAGCAAGAAAGCAAACTTCAATTTTAGGGGAAAAAGATATTCAAATGACAGACTACCTTATTTCTCCTAAGTATAAGACTTTTGACGATTATTGGAACTCGAAAAAGCAGTAAACTAAAATAAATAGATATGAGCTTATTATACAAAGACCCTAAATACGTAAAAACTACTTGCAAAATAAAGCAAGAGGATGGTAAAATAGTTATAGACTTTTGGGCAGATTGCGGAAAGTTTGGAACTGATGAAATGCTTGATGGGTATGTACTTACTCCTGAAAGATTGTTACAGATATTACAAGACCGAGACGATTATACAGATGACGAGTTGTAGCATTGTTTACAACGGTTTACTAAACAATCGTTTTGATGTTGTTTAGTACAGGTTGTCGAATTAAAAACAAATAAGATGAAAAGGTATCAAGTAAGACGCTGGGATAAGCGCAACACATTACGATTCAAGAAGTATGCATACCCTATGTGGTTTATGATGAATTTAGTGACAATAATGTTAATATATATAATAACCATAGTAAATTAAAATGAAATGAAATTAGAATTAAATCACAATGCAAATTCTATTGGAAAATGTTTTGGTTTTTCTGAAACTCTTACTGATGATATAGAAAAGAGTTTAGAGTTTGATAGAAACCTAGATAAACCTAAATCAAACGCAATAGAGACTACTTTTAATAAATTTGTAGATAAATTTGATTACTATGCTTTACCTGACAATCCTAAAACAGAAGAATCGTTACAAACTTTTTATGTGTACATAGGAATGTGTATAGCTAGAGCTATGTTTATGGTGGATGCTAATGGCCTTGTTAATGCTCTTAAAGATACTGTAAAAGAGGATCTAAAAAGTAGCGTAGGAGATTTATTAGCTAAAGCAACTCAATTTGACGTAGAAAAATTTAAAAAACATTTAGAATCAGACGAAGATGACTTTTGAAAAAGATTTACAAAACGCTAAAAAGATATATGATGAACTCTTAAAATTACAGAAACTCAAAAAATCTTATGAAGAATTACAAGAAGTAGCAGAACATATAATAGAAAAAGAATTGCCTTTTTCTTTTACAATGAATATTACTCTTAAAGTTCCTAATGAGAATCCAGAAAATGCAAACAATGCAGAAGAAACACTCAGAAATTTATTGAATACAGACAATCCAGGGGAGTTTTATGACATTCTTAACAATGCTGAAAAAAGAATGGATGCTCCAAAAAATAAAAACAAGACTATTTCAATAAATTTAAGTGAGCTTGATAATAAAACGTTTGCAGCAGTATTAGAAAAATTAGTAACAGATCTTAAACAAAAATTAGAGAAATAATGGCAATACTTAGTATAATAACTTTAATAGGAGCAGGTGTATTGATTATAATGTTCATGTACGGTAGAAAAGTAGATAAAGAAACACAAGATTTGCTTGATAACGCACTTGTTGAAGTAGAATCAGGAGAAGATTTTACACAAGAAGACGCTAATGCGTTAAATAATTTAAGCTTTTATGTTCAGTTTGAAGCACTTAGCAAAAGAGCTCAAGTGGCATTAGGCAAAGCAAATGTGTATTCTTTGCAAGAGTTATTGGATCTTGATGTCAATAAAGATCTGGAGAATATTAAAGGATGTGGCCCTGCTACAAAAACAGAGATAGCAGCATTTCAAGCTAGTATGCACAATGCAGGTTTAATACTATGAGAACGTTATCTAAATTGATATATGGTTTATATCTAACTGTATATGTAATAGTAAGTAGTTCTTTTATAGGAGTTTGTTTAGATCTTATTGTAAATACACCTCCACATAAAATAACTGTAGTGGGCATTGCGTATGACGTTGTAGCTTTCTTTACAATGTTTACTATAATGATAGCATTATTATTTATAGGGTATGTTACGTTTAAAGCTGTTATTACGCCTAGTAAAATAGAAGAACAATTACGTGATTTATTCAATAAACCTAAGCTACCATTCTAAATTGTTTAAGGGAGGAGGAAAAGTCCTTCTCCCATTTTTAATATTATCTAATTATAATAATTATGGAGTTTCCAGAATTTAAATTAAGAGTTATCAAAAAGTATTTTGATATCGAAAAAGAAGAAGACGCTGTACCTGTTTTGTTTTTAGGATTACAAAACAATAAAGCAAAGCTAGTTCGTATACCAGATGTTTATCTAGAAAATAAAGACAAAATGGTAGCAGAGATAGACAATATTATTGCTATTTCAAATCCTAAATACATTGCTTTTTGTGCATTTTCTAATGTGCATAAAATGGATACTGTTACTAATGAATGTATAGAATCTATTGAAGGTATTTCTATGATGTTTGAAGATGGAATAGAAGACAAAAGTTATACTGTTACGTTTGAAAAAACAGAAAAAGGATATCAATTCAATAATGAATTCAATTCAGATGAAGTAGGCACAGAGATATCTGGTAGATTTTTAAAGAAATTGTAGCATGATCTATTTTATAGGGCCTGATGAGGCAATGGAACGTGATTTTGCTGAAAAATGCAATATTGAAACGGCTGTTAAATACTGTGAAAATCAAGATGTGCTTGGTGTAGACACTGAAACTGAGGGTTTTGACTTCTTAACTAAGAAAATGGTAATGTTTCAGATAGGTGATGAAGTAAATCAGTTTGTAGTTGACACACGTTATGTTTCTATTGAGCCGTTTAGAGATGTCCTAGAAAGTAAAAAGATCGTTAAAATACTACACAATGTAAGATTTGATTATAAAGTAATTAAAAGATGGGCAGAGATTGAACTTGAAAATGTTCATGACACCATGCTTGCAGAACAAGTTCTTAATTGTGGTAAACGTAATTATGGCTATGGTCTTAAAGATCTGGCTTATAGGTATTTAGGACTTTCTATGGACAAAGAAGTGCGTAATAGATTTATTAGTCTTGCTGGTCAACCATTTGATAAGGATCAAATAGTGTATGGTGCCAATGATGTTAAATATCTATGCGTCATGCGTAAAATGCAGTTAGAATCTGTTAAATCTTATGAGCTTGAAAAAGTACTAGATCTTGAGAATGATGCTGCTCTTGCGTTTGCTGATATTGAGTACAATGGCATACCACTAGATGTGCCTGGATGGAAAGAGATTGCAAGTAATTCTTATGATGAAGCTTTAAAGCTTGAAGCAGAACTTGATAGCGCTGTATTAAATGACGCTAGGCTTGAAAGATTTAAAGCTAGATACGTACAAGGTGATTTGTTTACACCTGTTCAAGATTTGCGTAAAGTCAATATTAAATGGTCTAGTCCTACACAGGTTCTTCAAGTATTTAGGACATATCTGCCTGAGCTTGAGAATGTTAACGGCAAAGAGATAATGATACACTCTAAGAAGTTTCCTATTATAAAACAATATATTAAATATAAGGAAGCAATGAAGCTCGCTACTAGTTATGGTGAAGAGTTTCTAAAGAATGTACGTGTAGACGGTAGAATACATACTAGTTTCAATCAAATATTGAATACTGGTCGTGTAGCTAGTAATTCTCCTAATATGCAACAGATACCTGCTGATAATAAATTCAGAAACTGTTTTGTTGCAAAAGAAGGTTATGTCTATGTATCTGCCGATTATAGTTCTCAAGAGCTATGTATCATAGCTGAAGGCTCTAAAGACCCTGTGTGGCGTAAAGTTCTTGAAAAAGGACAAGACCTCCACTCAGTATGTGCTGATCTTGTATACGGCCAAGAGTGGATTGATGCAGCCGAAGATGATTGTGTTTATTTGGAAAACAAACAAAAATGTGAATGCTCTGGGCATAAAAAACTTAGAACCAATGTTAAGACTGTGAATTTCGGTCTTGCTTATGGTATGGGCCCACATAAACTTGCATGGACGCTTGATATTTCAAATGAAGAAGCTGAAAATCTTATTGCTAAATACTTTCAAGCTTTTCCTTCTATTGGTAAATTCTTAGAAGCACTTGGTACATATGGTAAAACCAGAGGTCATATCCGTACTTATTCTCCATTTAGACGTGTTAGATGGTTTGAAAACTGGTTTGCTGGTATTCAATTTCGTAAAGATAAACTAGGAGAAGTAGGTGCTATTGAACGTGCTAGTAAGAATACACCAATACAGGGTACTGGTGCTGATATGACCAAGCTTGCTCTTGTTAAAATACGAGAGTATCTAAAAACAAATCCAAAGTTTGATGTGCAAATTGTAATGACTGTACACGATCAAATTGATACTATATGCAAATCAGATCAAGCTGATGAATGGAAAGGTATTATGGCTACGCTTATGGAAGAAGCTGGAGCTGAAATACTTCCGTCTGGATTGCTAAAAGCTGATCCTAATATCAGTGATAAATGGGAAAAATAACGTAACTTTACACTATTCCAATGGGACATATGAAATTTGTAACTGAGCTTGCTTTTGACGAACAAGAGCTTGCTGAGTTCAGAGCTGCTTATCAAAAAGCAGTAAAAGAAAAAAAGAAAGAGTACCAGTATAAAAATTCTTATTTATATACAGAATATGCTGGTCATGTACTTTATTATGTAGACAATCATGCAAAAGACATTAAATCTCAATATAGAGAAAGACACTGAGCAACAACTACATTTTAATACATGGAAAGAAAATGGCATGAAAGGTACCTCAATTGCTGCTACTGGTCTTGGTAAAACCAGGATAGGTATTATGGCAATTGAGCATATCTTAAACATGTCAGAGAGTAACAAGGCACTTGTTATAGTGCCAACGGAAAACCTGAGAGACAATGAATGGGTTAACGAGTTCAGAAAATGGGAATTATCTCATCTTCTGCCAAGAGTAGAGTTTATGTGTATCCAATCTGCTTACAAACTATCAAATCAGAAATGGTCTATAGTTGTAGTAGATGAGGTACACACTACTCTATCTCATGTGTATCGTAATTTTTACGAATACAATAACTGGGAGACTATTTATTGTCTAACTGCTACTCCCCCTGAGAATGAAGAGTATCGAGAATACTTAGAATCTTTTTCGCCTATATTAATGAAAACAGACCTTAGAAAGGCCAGCAAATTAGAGTTGGTGTCAAAACATAAGGTCTACAATTTAGGTGTAAGTTTTACAGCTCTCGAAGCTCTTCAGTATCAAAGGGTGGATAAGCTTTACAATCAGGCTGCTTCTCATTTGGGAGGAGTATACAGTGCGTTTGCCAATGCCACTAAATGGCGAAGGTCTAAAAATAGAGACAAAGCAAAATGGGCAAACATATTCTATACAACTATGCAAAAGAGAAAACAGATCTGCTACAATGCTGTAAATAAAGTCAAAATGACTGATGAGATAATTAAAAAATTCTCAGATAGAAAAGCATTGGTATTTAGTGAGTCTATTGAGTTTGCAGAAAAACTGCAAGAAACCCTTGGAGCTGAATGTGTTACATTTCATTCAAAGCTGTCTAAAAAGGAAAGAGATAAAGCATTAGAAGATTTTGCTAATTCTAATAAACGTGTTATTAGTTCAGTAAAGGCTCTTAATGCAGGTCTTAATGTTCCTGATTGCAGCCTTGGTATATGCGCTGCTGGTAGCTCCAAAGCTTTAGATAACATCCAAAGAAAAGGAAGAACTTTGCGTAAGACGGATGATAACAAAGAGGCTATTTACATTAATCTATTTATAAAAGGTAGTCAAGAAGTAAAATGGGTAAGAAAAAGAACTCAAAAAGACAAAGTAAAGTGGGTCGAGTCGTTAGACGAAGTAGTATAAAAGTTAGAGACTGGCAGGTATCTAAATACAAATATTCTTTTCCTGAAGAAGATGAGTATTTATACGAGAGAGAAAGGCTTATAATTCAAGCCGACAATTATTCTAATCTTTAAACTATTAACTATGGTAGCAATTGGTGAACCATTTATTCAAACATTGATAGAGAACAATCTATCTCTTAGAGAGTATTTTATTCTATACTGTAAGGTTTATGATAAAGACCATCTTATAGACAAATACCAAGAGAAATTCACAGAATTAAAACTGTTTTCAGTGTATGGTAAACTTGTTACTAAAGGTTTTTTGTTACGTCTTGATGGCGATAAAGGATATATCAGTACAGAAAAAGGTGATGATTTTATTTACGGTCTTGTAGATAGTTATGCTGATCAAAAGTCTGATAATCCTTTTCTAGGTGATGAAGACATCACTGAAATATCAGATTCAGTATATGATACTGAATTTAAAAAGTTCCTAGATGCTTATCCTGTAAAGATAAGACGTACAAATGGAACGGAGTCTTACTTGAAAGAAGGCACTAAAGAGATTAAAGAACTCTATGTTAAAATCATAACTGGTAAAAGAGCAACACCACAACAGATGCAAGATGCAATTGAATACTATGTCAGACGATATACTGACTCAGGTAATCTTCCGTATCTAAAAACACTGAAAAACTGGCTCTTACAAGAGATATGGCGTGACGTTCTTGGTCATATTAGTGGCCCTAATTACAAACCTGTTAAAACAGTAAACTATGGCGGAAAAATCGAATAGTCTAGACTATAAACATATCAGTATTGCTGGTACCGAAGCTCTAGATTATATTGATAAGAGGAGAAAGGGTGCAATAAGGTCGCTTAAAACAAGATGGCCTAAACTGAACAATAGATTAACTGGCGGTATCGAATGGAATACTATTATGACTATTGCTGGTATGTCTGGTTCAGGTAAATCAAGTATTGCAAATGAGTTAGAGACAAGTTTCTTTGATCATAATCCTAATGAAAACTTTTCTGTGCTAAGTTTCAATTTCGAGATGTTGGCACTTAAACAAGTTGGTAGGAAAATATCAGCGAAAATGTCACGAACTGTTACAGAACTGTATTCAGGTCAGGCTTCCCTGTCAGATGGCGATTTTCAAATAGCAGAAAATCATATTAACAATGAGATTTCTAACTACGATATATTTTATGTGGACGTACCTGGTACAGTCCAAGAAATATTCAATACAATTATGAGATTCCATGAAGAACAAAAGAAGATAAAAGGCAAACACTATGGTACTGTTATATTCCTTGACCATACTCTACTTACTAGAGGTGCTCAAGGTGCGGCAGAACGTGAGATTTTATCTAGGCTTTATGGCATGTTTATGTTTGTTAAGAAGAAAATAAAATGTATCTTTATAGCACTGAGTCAGCTCAACAGAGAGATAGAAAAGTCCGAGCGTTTAGCGAATCCTATGCAACATTATCCTATGAAGAAAGACATCTTCGGTAGCGATGCTGTGTTTCATGGTTCAGACTATGTAATGGTGTCGCATAAACCATTTATGCTACATCTTCAGACATACGGGCCTAAAAATCTACCTGTTGTACATCCAACCAATCACACACAATGTATGATATATTGGCATGTAATTAAGAATCGCGATGGCGAGAGTGGCTTAGTACTAAGTATGCTAGATAATCTTAAACACAATACAGTAGACGAATACAATCAAATCTTTTCATAATGAGTCAAGAAATCTTAGTAATCGGGGAATCAGGCAGTGGCAAATCCACTAGTATAGAACAGCTTGATCCTAAGTCTACGTTTATCGTTAACGTAGCAAATAAACCACTTCCATTTAGAGGCTGGAAGTCAAAATATGCGCCTCTATCAAAAGATAATCCTACTGGTAATTATCTAAGTACGGATGATCCATTGAAAATTGTCAATATGCTAAAACATATTGATAAAAATATGCCACATATTAAGTATGTGATCATTGATGATTTTCAATATATTATGGCTAACGAGTTTATGCGTAGAGCTAACGAGCGTGGCTTTGATAAGTTTACCGATATTGGTTTACACGCCTGGGAAATCATTAATACAGGTAAGAATATGCGAGAGGATATTACGTTTGTAATGTTTGGCCATGCAGAAGCTTCTACAGATTTACAAGGCAACAGAAAACTGAAGTTCAAAACTATCGGTAAGCTTGTTGACGAGAAAATTAATGTAGAAGGTATGTTTACCGTAGTGTTATTTACTGATGTTTCACCTGATGAGAACGGTAATATTAAAAGATACTTTGTAACGCAAAGTGACGGCACTACCACAGCTAAATCACCTCGTGGCATGTTTGAAGATTTAAAGATCACTAACGATCTAAATAATGTAATTGAAACAGTAACCGAATACAATAGTTAAAATGAAACTTGTAGGTAAAAAAGTAGAAAGAATGAACAAGTATGGAGATACTTCTTGCATTAATTTAACCGATAACGGTAGAATGCGATTGTCTCCAAATCTTGTTAGCAGATTACGTATTACAAAGAATACTAATCGCATTGGATTTGCATATCCTGAATCAAATGAAGAGCACACATATGTGTATCTAGCACCAGATAACAATGGTATTGCTATTAATGCTCAAGGGTATGCAACAAACAAACCTCACAACAGGGATCTTAGATCTACGTTTGGGTTGTCTAGTACTGGAGAATGTACTTTGTATGTGGATGAGACACCAGTGACTTATCCAGAATACGAAGGATACACTTTCTATAGACTTACAGCTTCAGCCGAAGATACTGAGGTTACGTCTACTAGTGTTGAAGATACTAGAGAGGGAGAAGATTGGACTGACACAACTGAAACGTCAGCAGCTATTACAACAGAGGAAAGCACTGTTGAAGAAGTTGAAACAGAAGAAGTTGCTTTCGATGATATCTTTTAATTAAATAGAAATAAATAAATGTATTCTATTAGCAAAGACCTTACAGTAGATGCAGGAAATGGCATGAGTCCTATTCCTGTAGGAATTAATGAGAATGTTAAATTTAGTGGGCTAGAGAAAAAAGCTGATAAAAATGGTAACAGTTACCTCAGTTTTAATTTCACTGACTCTGATGGTAATTCTTTGATGCATAACGAGTTTGAGATAAATCCTCAATATGTTACACCTAAAGAAGGTGAGTCTAAAGAAGATGCTGTTAGCCGTAGAGTAAATAGCATGCTTATTAGAATTAAGCATATCTGTACTCAGTTTATTTCTGCAGATCAATTTGTAGTATCAGGAGCTGATTGGAGTTCTTTCTGTGATAACGTAGTGCAGTTAATGCAAAACCGTGATTACAGCAAAACACTTCGGTTGAAAGTTGTATACAACTATCGTGATTATGCTTCTCTTCCTAACTACGCTCCATTTGTAGAAACAATGGAGACTTCTCCTAGTAAACTACGTATTGGTAAATACGATAAAATGGAAAAAGAAGAGACTAAAGCTGTTGCTGAAGTTGCAAGTACAGACGATGATCTTCCATTTTAGATAACAGCTAATGTATGACTCAAGGAACATACGAGTTCCTAAAAAGCTTACTAAGGCCAATATTTTGGAACTAGTAAGCGAGTCTTACATTATAAGGCATTATATGGGGTTTGATTTCAAACTAGGCAAAGCTTATTCTAGCCCGCTTAGAGAGGACTCAAACCCCTCTTTTGTCTTATATATGGCAGGCAACGGGAGCATAAAGTTTAAAGACTTTAATGGACTGTCTGGTAATTGTTTTGACCTGGTAATGCATATACACAATGTAGATTTCAAAGAAGCATTGAGTATAATAGACAGAGATCTAGGTCTAAAGTTATCACACACCTCCGCTTATCCCTCTTCCTCCCCCAAGCGTGTAGTTTACAATGTAGAAAAACAAGAAAATCGTAAAAAATTAATTCAGTTCAAACCTCAAGTATTTACAAAGTTTGACTTGGATTATTGGGCAGCGTACAATATAAATGTTGAAACGCTTAATAAGTATAATGTGTATTCTGGTAAGTTTATATTCTTAGATAAGAAACTAATCTTACGATATGCATATACTCAGCCTATTTTCTGTTATAAATTCCTATCAGGCTCAGTTAAAATTTATAGACCTCTTAATACAGATATTAAATGGTTGAGTAATACGACTGAGCTTGACATACAAGGTGAGACACAACTTCCTGAAAAAGTAGATTGTTTGATAATTACAAAATCTCTAAAAGATGTAATGGTACTAGACAGTCTTGGTTATTCTGCTATTGCTCCGCAATCAGAGAATACTAAGACCCAGTATGAAAAAATGGTAGAGATAATTAAATCTAAACAAGTAAAATTTATCACGATTATATTTGATAATGATAAATCAGGACGTAATGGAGCTCAAGAATTGAATGGGTATTTAAGATCTGAATTTGATAGCACAGTTATAATAGATATGCTATTTGTAGAACGTCAAAAGGACATATCAGATCTTATAAAAGCAGAGGGAGAAGATAGTGCGGTTGAATTTTTAAAGAATGTAAAATGTCAAAAATAGGAAAGACATGGAAAGTAGTTATTCCAAACTATGAAGATAAAGTCCCTATCAGTCAAAGACGTAGGGCAAAGTATTTTAAAAGAATTGATCAGAAAAATAATAAAATACCTAAAAAGCATCTTGCTAAATTAAAGTCAGGTCATTTATATTTCGATCAAAAGGGCTACTTAGTAGACCATAATAAGAATAGAGTGATTGCAAACCCGCTAGTAGCAGGTAAGCCTAAGTATTGGACGATAAATGGACAAAGAATATACGATGGCTCTTTACATTATACAGCTAGGGCAAAAGTAGCTCGTTGGATGCATAGATATTTAGGAGAATATATTGATAAGCTTCCTGAGATTGAAATACCTACTGGGTGTTATCTACGTGTATGGCTTGATATATATAAACCTAATATATCTGACAAATGGGATTGCGATAATCAATGGCCTTGGGTTAAATGGTTTATGGATACTCTTGTAGAGAAGGGCAAGATTCCAGAAGACAGTGTTGCGTATGTACGTAGCGCAGGCCAAGTAAGTTATATACCTTCTGACGATAGAAAATTAGTATTTAATATACAAATCATATGATAGACTATGAAAAACTGAATGCACATAGAATGAGTGTGTCGTCACTTAATCTATTTGCCCATTCACCGAAATTATACATGAATCATGTATTAAATCCTGAAGAAGTGACTACAGGATATTTCTCAAAAGGTAGTGCAGTAGATTGTTTGATAACAGAGCCTGAGAAATTTGAAGACCAGTTTGCTATAATGTCAATTGAACGCCCTTCTGGTATGATGGGAGATCTTTGTCAAAAGCTAGTGCAATATGGTTCTATGGAAGGAGCTGAACATGTAGAGTTTGAAGACTTGTTTGAACTTGCTTATAAAGAATCAGGATTTAAACTTAGTAAAGCAGCAGTGCTTAAAAAGTTTGAAGCGCCTAACTCTGAAGCAAAGAAATATTATAACGAAATCAAGAAAGCAGGTAATAAAAAATTACTAAGCGAGACTGAACATGCACAAGTAAAAGAAGTTGTTCATATGCTTAAAACAAATGAGCATACTAAATTCTATATAGAAGATGCAGCTTCCCATCCATTAATGGAAACCATTGATCAAATGGAAATATTCTTTGAACTTGAAGATGTTCAATGTAAAGCTTATTTAGACAGAGTTATAATAGACCATACTAATAAACGTGTAATTCCAACTGACTTGAAAACTACAGGTAAGTCTGTGTTTGAGTTTGAAAAGAGTTACATTCAGTATGGGTATTTCAGGCAAGGTGCGTTCTATACAGCAGCTATTAGAGACTATATGAATAAAGATCAAAAGCTTAAAGACTACAAGCTTGAGAATTTTAGATTTATTGTAGCTGAAATGGATTGTGAAAATCCTCCTTTGGTATTTCAAATGAGTGATAAAGATATAGAACGTAGTCTTTATACTGGAGGCACTCTTAAATCAGGGCAAGAACTAAAGAGTGTTTATCAGTTGTTAAACGAACTCAAATGGCATAGGGAAGAGTGTCTTTGGGATATGCGTAAAGAGCAACTTGAGTCCCTTAAACACACTGGGTCGCTCGCCCTCGATATCATCAAGTAGTCTAGCTAGAAACTATACTACACACTTTCTTTTGCCTATGATGCTTCCCTTCATAAGCAAAACACCTTCTTTTAATTTCAGGAATTTGTATTTGGGAGCTGATTTTCTTCAGCCTCCCGAACCTGAAATTCTTCATATACTTTACAATCCTAAGTTTACGCAGCAGTACACAGACTTTGAAGCGCGTGTAGAAGCGCACAAGTCCTGCTATGGCATATATGATGCTGCGCCTGGACATGTAATGCATATGATAGAAGTACCAGAGAAATATCTAGAAGACTATCACAGTTTTCTTATTGGAAGATATGATCTGTTCTCGGATAAATACAAAAAAGTATTTGTACCAGGGAGTAAATTACATAAAGCAGTAAATAATATAAAGCCACTTCCAATGTGGCAAGAACAATTTGAAATTTTTAATCTAAAACTTATCACTAAAAATGGAAAAGAGAACCATTAAAACTAGACTTGTAGGAAAAGAAGATGTATTTAAAATCTTAGCTCTTGGCGAGTCTGTACAGATGCCTGTATTATTACTAGGCGAACCAGGTGTGGGTAAAACACAAGCGTTACTTGACTATGCTGCAAGTAAATATAATTTTAATAAAAATCTAGTAAGAGAAAAGACTTTCATTATAGAGCTTGATGAGGGTACTCGTACTTCAGAAATTAAAGGCCGTGTTAATATGCAGGCTCTTCTTGAAGACAAGAAATACGAAGTAGATGCTCCTATCGCTGATGCAGAGTTTGTATTGATTAACGAGGTTGACAAGGGTACATCAGGTGTTCGTAACACATTGCTATCTGTAATGCGTGAGAAAGCTTTATTCTATGGCGACACTATCAAGAAATGTAAGTGGACTACGTTTGCTGGTTCTTGTAATGTTATCCCTGAAGACGAACTTGAGAATCCTTTCTGGGATCGTTTTGTTCTTACACAAAAAGTTGAACGTGTAGGAAGTGACG
>Ga0209645_1001207_pt1 | contig 13029 bp, 12 predicted proteins | sample ETNvirenome_6_30_FD_184070 | JGI IMG/M metagenome (GOLD analysis project Ga0209645, IMG submission 184070) | Marine viral communities from the Pacific Ocean - ETNP_6_30 (SPAdes) (version 2) | ecosystem: Environmental > Aquatic > Marine > Oceanic | place: Pacific Ocean | collected 2013-06-19
GATAATTGTTGTCCATCTAATTATCCTGATTTGGGTTATAGTGGACCAGGTTTATTTGGGTGCCAAGAGTGTAGTCCGTTTGATAATACAATAACTAATGGTTTTATTTACAGATATATTAATAAAGGTACTTCTTGGAACTTTATAAGTCGCGGTACTAGTGGAGGAACCATGGATTTATTAATGTATGAAAGTATAGCTGACTGTGTCAAGTATAGGGGTATGGACCGTAATGTGTTGGTAGTAGACGTATTTGATGAAACTCAAGGAGGTGAAGACCAAGACCCATCAGCACCAGACCCTAGAAGTGCAGGAATATTACCATTGGGTAGAAAAACTTACTATAATGGTACTGATGGAAATGCTGGAAACGTTGTTTCCACTACATTAGGAGACCTTGGTGGGGAACTATCGGCGACTTGGCAACTCAATGATAATACAGGATATCATGGAAAGGGTGCGGTAGGAGAACCACCGACTTTAACTGATAACTGGGACATTTACCTTCCAGGTAATCAAATTCAATCTAGACAACAACAACCAACTGAAGATTGGAAATATTCTCAAGACTTATTTTTAAAAACACACGGATTATATGAAAACTTCCAAGGGTTTGTTTATCCAGTAGTTCCTTTAGCTGACCCAGTTGGAAATACCACTAGTGCTAAAATGGTTTTCCCACTTCATTTATATGGTGCTTTATACGGAAACGTTGTACCATTATCTGAGTTTCAAGATAACCCTACAGTGATAGCTAGAGGTGGGACATTATCCGCTTGTACCATTACCAATAATTATGATACATTGATTCCCGTTACATATAATACTAATGGGGTAACTCAAATGAGTCAAAACAGTAACTATAATTGGGAACCATTCGATTCCTCTCAGTTTACACAATTAGACGCGATAACCCCGTTATTTCCATACACCAAAGGGTTAATGAACTGGGGGTGGAGATTTAACCCCACCGTAGGTTGTTCCTCTTTACCTTGTAACGTAGGAGACATATTTAGTGGAGGAACCTTTCAAACCGATTTAGATAGTTTTGTAACAGGTTCTAGTTACTTTATAACAGTAACAACTACGGCTTGTACCGAATGTCAATGTTTACCCGCAGTCTTTATAAATAAAAAAGGACCTAGTATTGTGATAGACGATGATGATGAGGGTTGTTTATGTCCAGATGGTACGTATAGCCCTAAGTGTTGTGAGGGTGACCCACCAGAACCTGATGACCCAATATACGGTATATGTGGACCTTTACCTGAAAGAGAAGCTACTCCAAGACCTGGTGGTAGTATAAATCAAAATGGTTCTATTGGGCGACCAGACAGATTACCTGACTTTAGTAGTCCAGGCACAGTAGTCCCTAGACCATCTCCATCACTAAGTAGACGAAGTACACAGTTTGATAGGAACGTTAAAACTACTGAACCACCAATAAATACAAAATCAATTTCTGGTGAATATTCATCTAAATATAGTATAGATTTTAACATTACATTAAATCAATTCTTAGAAGATGATGGTAAAGTTAATTGGGATGTTAAATTTACTAGTACCTCTCAGTATGGTAGTAAAATATTAGAAGAGGGGGATGGTTCAGAATTCTATTGGGTACTAACACCAGGATATGCCTTAACCCAAAGAAATCCTAAAATAACACAAGCTTGTAAAAGTCCTTCCTATTCTTTAATTAAGGAGAATAAAAGGTCTTATAAAGGTGTGAATATATCATTCTTAAAAGGTTATTGGGACGAAAATAGTGAAAACGCTTTGAATTATAAAAGTGAATATAGGGGAGAAACTAGTTATGAGTTTTGTGTGACTATGGCTTATAAATATTTAGGTAAGGTATTGAAGAAAACTAAAAGGTTCGTAATAACAGGAACAGACGCGGGATACCGCATAAATATAAAGTCTTAATGGTTTACATTCAAGAAATAAAAATTAAGATAATTATATAATAACAACAAACTAAAAATGGGATATATAACAAGTGCAACTACTACATACATTGACCTCCACATGACCGCAAGAGGGAGAAAATTCCTCCTACAAGGAAGTTTGGCAGACCAAATTACACAGTTTGCTTTAAGTGATGTAGATAAAGATTATAGAAATGGGCAAAATTTACCATCAGGTTTTGTACCTGATGTGACTGGTAGTCACTTAAATTGTATTTTTGGTGTTAACGATGGGTATGAATTAAGAGATAAAATTACTTGGGTAGAAGGTGGTGGACAAGTACTAAAATCACAACAGAATAGTGCACAGATGTATATAGGTTATACAAATCCAGGTAGTGGAGAAGAAGATTGGACCACTAATTTAACATCTAATATTTACTTACATGATATATTAACTCTGTTTAGAGTTTCAGCTTTCGATAACATACGACATCACAACTGGACAGACTTAGTACAAACCACATTTACTGACTATTTTAATACTATAACTGATAGTAATGGCAAATCTGTTTCTTTAAACATACCAGGATTTTTTGAAAAATTAGAAAAACAAGGTAAAGGAGTGGGGATTAAAATATTCGACAATATATTTGTAAAAGAAAAAAATTCTTACAATGGAGCTCCCACACAAATTAAATTAGTTGGGGATACCGCTAGAATTTTCCCTCACATTTTTGGTGGAGCTTATATCACTTCCGAAAATAGAGAGGTTAGTGGTGAAGGAGTCACTAGAGGTTTAAAAAGACAAGCTAGTAAAGTAGTCTCCCCATTTACTTTTGCTAATAACACCCATGTTGATGATAGTGGAAGGACTTATCCTGGAGCTGGTAAAGGAACAATGAGTTTGTGGCCAGTTATAGACTTTGGTTATATGGTTGGTTCACTAATTGAAAACACAGCCTACTACCAAGAGTTCGGTATCTATAATGACGTTGGTGGATTCTACAATCAGAGAGACATTCAAAATTCTAGTTTTTCCTCCCAACTCAAAGAAGGTAGAGGTGCCAAATTAGAATCATTGATACCTATGGCTAGAGCTGAGTTTATTAACAATCCTAAAACCAATGGGTACATGACATTATCAACAACCCAAATAAATAGTAACGCCAATACTAATTTCGTTTCTGAAACAGGTAACGCTGTAGGTAGTAACTTAACACAAGGTACAGCACCATTATCCACCTGGTCTCAGTTTATGAGTGGAACCGCGTTAGCGACACTTAGAGATGATGGTAGAACTTTTGATAAAACATTTACACCAGTAAGACCAGGGGGTGAACAAAAAGAACCACAGACTGGTTTAGCTTGGTTAATACAAGAGATAATTAGTTTCTTTGAAGCTCTTACTGTAGACCCATTAACTAGTAATGTAGTTACAAAAACAGGTACAGGGTTTAAAGCAGTATATAATCTTCCCTTAACATTTCAAGTATGTCATGCTTCTAGAGCAGATGTTAAATCTGCCAACATTACATTAAATTTAAGTTTAGATTTAAATGCCTTATTTCAAAATTATACATACGTTACAGCTACAGGACAAAATAAAGCACAAGTATTGGTTTGGGATGAAACCAAACTTACTAATAAATTTTATGGTGATGGTTCAGCCGGATTTACTACTAATCCATTAGATAGTAAAACATCTGGTACAGGAACTGAAACATTTATTAAAAACATAGCAACATAATGGCAATACAAAAAATAGATAAAATAGATTTAGTTAACGATTTTCTATCTAAATTTGGTAACACTCCAGGTGGAGTAACACCACCTAAATACGGTGCAGGTACATCTTATAGTGATGCTTCTAATAGTACTGAAGCTAAATCAGCTCCTCAAAATAACCACACAGCGGGTGAAAAAAGTGCTAGTAACTTAGTTAAGACTTATTATGTTTCTGTAATGAACAAACCTTTGGATGAATTACCTAGTGGTGGTGGAGTAACTTGGGTAGCTTATAGCCCTAAGGCTATTAATTATGAAACTACTCAGAATGGGATAACAGACCCCAGAGCTTTTTTAAAATTTGATTATCCAGATTTACAATTTCTAACATATAATAAAACTAAAAATTCTTTAACTCCTTTACAAAGTTCTAGTACTACGACAAGACAAACCCCTAGTGCTTCAATTAGTGGAGGTAACGGAGGATATTAAACATAAAAATAAAACAAAATGGATTTCAAACCAATTTTAGGACCAGATAAGACAGTAGAAAGTGAAATAGTACCCTTTGGTACACTAAATCCCGCATTTAACGGATATAACGAAGTTACCAACAATAATTTATTATTTACTGTTGCTCAACGTAACCCAAATAACGGAAGACCATATTCAAATCTGTATTCTTCATTTAATTTACCAGCAGCAAATTTTATTGTAAATTCTTGGGATATAGAGTGGAGTAGTAACGCATTACAAGATTTAGAAAACGATAGTGATGTTGTAGTAATAGAGATACCTAAAAATTCCTATGGTGAATTAATAGATGGTAGAACTATCAAATTAACTTTACCACATGTAACAGGTGGAACTTTTGATTGTTATAGTTCATATTATTCATCTTATAACGCTTCTAGTGACCCTAGTGTAGAAGCTGAATACTTTGGACATACTTCAGCTTTGAATTTAGGTACTGTACCTGATATTGAAACACCTAGTACTAACGTATCTTTCTTATTCTCGGACCAGTTCGGAGCCCCAGTTAATGGAGGTAGTTGGTCTGACGGATTTACAACTTCTAACCCACCTGCTGGTTATCCTGATGGTACCACCGATTTTAGTTTTTCTAATACTAAAGTAGTCGCACAATCTTCTTCTGGAGCAACTACAGGATTAGATGAACCTATAGGGATATGTTATTTAGATAAAGGTTTTATAGTGTTAACAAATACGGGAGTAACACAAAGTATAAATTGGTCCGCTTCAACAGCGGGTAGTGCTTACACATACAGTGCTTTAACTCAAGTAAGTTTTGCAAGTGATTCTTCGGCCACTTTTTATAGTTTCGAAAAACAATGGGTTTTAAATGTTATGTGTAGAGCGGAAAGTGACGAATTTTATTTCACTAAAAACCCCACAGCGGCAGATTTAAACCCAACAGTTAACGCTGCTGGTGAATATAATCTAGATAGTGTTAATAAACCTGTTTACATTAGTGAAGTTGGATTGTATGATTCTAGTGGAAATATGTTGGCAATAGCTAAACCTGATAGACCAGTAGAAAAATATAGAAGTGCCCCAACGTATTTTAATCTTAAATTTAAATTTTAATGGAATTAAAAAACGAACCCAAAGTATTGGGATTAGACATATCAACTAAAACTATAGGTTGGGCCTTATTTGGGGTTAAAAGTAAAAAGTTATTAGAATTAACACATTTTTCACCTCGAGTTACCCCTAGACCCCAAGACAAAATAGAAGAACACCTTAAAAAAGCTACCGCTTTTGAAGAAAAACTAAAAGGGGTTAAGGATTTGGGCATTGTTAAAGTCATTATTGAAGAACCCTTACTAACCTCCAACAACATTTATACCGTGGGTAGTTTACTAAGGTATAATTCTATGATAGTTAAAACCGTATATGACATATTAGGTGTCGTACCACAATTTATATCAACATACAATTCTAGAAAATTTGCACATGAGTCCTTATACACTTATAATGATAAAGGAAAAAAAGTTTTATTTGGAGGACAACCCAAAGGATGTGATAAAAAACATTTAGTGTGGGAACAAGTAAAAATATTAGAACCTCACATTGTTTGGCCGTTAGGTAGGACAGGTAAATTAAAAAAAGAATGTTACGACATGTCTGACGCTTATACATGTGTTAGAGGTTTGATGAAACAAGAATCTATTTGGTAATTGACATTTCCCCATTAACTTCTTATACTTAGGGGATGGAAGACCAAAATCTTATTATTGAAATTTTAGAGGACATTCTAGGTGATTCTTATAGGCATCACCCAGGTAAAGGGCAAATAGCTTTTGATTGTCCTGTATGTTCATACGACCTAAAAGGTTTAGATTGTGGAGACGGTAAGGGTAATTTAGAAGTAAATTATAAGATGGGTGTCTACAAATGTTGGGCATGTTCAGAAACTCACTACACTAAAGGGAGAGTGGGTAAGTTAGTTAAAAAATGGGGCAACCCCACACAATTCAAAAATTTTCAGTTAGTCAATCCAGACGAATTTGAATATACCGATAAAAAATACAATAAACATATTAAACTACCTTATGGGTACACTAAACTAGTAGATTGTTCTGAATACGATTTAAATGCGAGACAAGCATGGAATTATCTTAAAAAAAGAAATATAGGTAAAGATATTGTAGAGAAATATGAAATAGGATTTACCACTGAAGGTGAATATAAATTTCGTCTAATAGTGCCATCTTATAATACACATGGAGATTTACAATTTTTTATAGCTAGAAGTTACGTTAATACGAAATTAAAATATAAAAACCCCGAACAACAAAAAAGTGAAATAATATTTAATGAACCTCATCTAGATTGGAATGAAGATGTTTATTTAGTGGAGGGTGTGTTTGATATGTTTTTTTTACCTAATAGTATACCCTTGTTAGGTAAAGTCATTAGTGATAATTTATGGCAACGGTTATATAAAGAATGTAAAAAAGACATCATAATTTGTTTAGATGGTGACGCGTGGGAAGATTCTGTTAAATTGTATGAAAAAATAAATGGTGGTAAATTACGTGGTAGGGTTAAAGTTGTTAAATTACCTTACGGTAAAGATATTGCAGATTTGAAAGGGGAAATAAAAAAAGAAAATATATTAGAATTACATAAATGATATGGATATAAGTGTAGAATTAAGTGTGTTTAACAATATAAAATATTTTGACGAACCACACAAATATTATATAGATGGTGAGGAAATGAATTCTGTGACAAGAGTCATAGGAATGTTTAAACAAAAATTTGACAGTGATTATTGGTCAGAAAAAAAAGCAAAAGAAAGAGGTATAGGTAAAGATGAAATTCTTGCTGAATGGAAATACAAAGCTGATTATTCCTGTGAAAAAGGTACTTTATTTCATGAATATGCGGAGAACTACCTAAACAACAAAATATTTCCTTACGATAATACAAGAATTAAAAAATTATTAGGAGAAGGGGAAGAAGATGTTAAAAAAGATTTTGATAAAATTAGAGATATGTTCCATAAGTTTTATGACGATTCTTACGGAAAACTTATACCTATTAAGTCAGAGGTTATTGTTGGAGACGAAGGATTTAAAATATGTGGAATGGTTGACCAGTTATTTTGGAATAATAAAGCGGATGAATTACAGATTTGGGATTGGAAAACTAATAAAGAGATTAAAAGAAATAACCGATGGCAACAATTTAAAGACCCGATATCACATTTAGATGTTTGTGAATTCAATACATATTCATTACAATTATCTTTATACAAGTATTTGATAGAAAAAAATACTAATTTAAAACTAGGAGATTCCTATATAGTGTGGTTTAACGAAAAGAATGAAACATACGAACCTATAAAGTGTAGAGATTATAGAGAAGAAGTTGTATCATTAATAGAAGAATTTAATAAAACATTATGATTGAAAAAATAATACATTTTTCTGATTTACACATAAAACTATATAAAGACCACCAACAGTACCAAGAGATATTATCTAGGTGTTTTAAAGAGTGGACAGAGTTAAAACCCGACAGAATAGTTTTTACAGGTGACCTAGTACACTCTAAAAATCAAATGACTCCAGAGTTAATTAATATGGTCACTTGGGTCCTTTCCCAGTGTAGTGTGATATGTCCCACGATAATATTAATAGGTAATCACGATTTTCTTGAAAATAATTTAGATAGGGTAGATGCTATCTCACCCATAATTAACACTATGGATAATCCAGATATTATGTATTTTAAGTCTCCAGGGGTGGAAGAAGATGAGAATATAAATTGGATTGTATACTCCCTTATGGACCACAACAAAAGACCTGATTTCAACCCAGACCCAGATAAAGTAAATATAGGTTTATTTCACGGACCTATACAAGGATTAGTAACTGATATGGGATTTGCTTTTGATGATGGTTATAACACTAACGAATTTAGAGGTTGTGACTTAGTACTAGCGGGTGATATACACAAACATCAAGTATTGGATATCCCTAACGGTAAAAAAGCATATATGGTTGGGTCTTTAATCCAACAAAATTTCGGAGAAAATGTACGTAAACACGGGTATGGGATTTATAATGTTAAAAAAGACAATTATAAATTCATTGAAGTGAGTAACTCCTCACCCTATTTAAATTTTAAAATAAAAGATATAACTGACATTGAGAATGGAAAAGAAAAACTCACCAACTTCTAATATCCCTAGAGACTTATTAAAAGAAATAGAAATGTTTTGTGACCTAAACAAAATAAGTAACCCAAACGAATTTTTACTTGGGTGTTTAAAAGGAGGTTTCGCAATTGAAAAGTTTGGTAGGACACCTGTAAAAGCGGGAAAAGAAATTGTAGAAAAAGAAGTAGAAAAAGAAGTGATTAAAGAGGTTGAAAAGGTAATAGAGGTAGAGAAAGAAGTAATTAAGGAAGTACCAGTGGAGGTGGAAAAAATAGTTACTAAAACTGAGTACGTTACTGATGACACTCAAATAAAGAATCTCCTTAGTAAGATAGAAAAATTAGAAGAGGAATTAAAAATAAAACCCAAAGAGGTTACGATAAAAGTAGAAGACAAAACTCAAATAAACACTTTACAAAACGAAATAAAAACCTTAAAAAATAAAGTAGAAGAATATGAAGATGTGTTAAATCATTTTAGACGATTTAGTGGTAGTAAAGCCACTCATCTTAAATCTTCTAGATTAAACGATAACTTATATAAAGATTAAAAAATGGAATTATTAATTTGGCTATTAGCCGCTTACGGGATGTCCCAGATATTAGTATATGGGAGTATTTTTGACACACCAAGAGATTGGATAACTAAAAAATCTAAATTCTTTGGAGACTTACTAGGATGTATGATGTGTACCTCTACTTGGGTTGGGTTCTTCTTCTCTTTAGTACTTTGGTCACCAACAACACAGTTTGATTTGTGTTTACCTCACATTAATATATTCTTTGATGGAATGTTAGCTAGTGGTGGTGTGTGGGCAATCAATGCTATAGTAGAATGGTTTGAACAGAATCGTCCAGAAAAAGAAGACTAGTGTTATGGTAAATAAAGACGAGTTAGTTAATCCTTTTATAAAGGTAATATGGGAGGATACTCCAGAAAACTTCACTCAAGAAAAAATTAAAAGACTCAAGAGTTACTTTAAGAAAAAGTACAATTCTGAGAGAGTTAATGTTCTTACTAGGGTAACAGGTGTAAATACACCCAACAGTCCTCAGGAAGTTACAGAAAACGTCATAGACAAAGAATATCAAAAGAAGTTAGTAAAAGAATTCTTAAAGGAGCAAGATGTCACCATTGATTGGGATAAATTTGTTAGACTTGACAATAGAGTGGAGTCGAATATTCAAGAAGAAGATAATACAGCTAATAAAAAATGGTTTGTAAAATGGATTGAGTTCAGTAATTTTTTATCTTTTGGTGAAGATAATAAAATAGATTTTACTAAGTATCCTGGTATCACAGCAATTGATTCTAACCCAGCTAATTTTGGAGGTAAAACTACCTTAACCGTTGACTTACTTCTATTTTTATTTTTTAATGTTACCACTAAATCCTCAAAAGCTATTGAAGTCTTTAATAGATTTACAGACAAAAATAGAGTTTTAGTTTGTGGGGAAGTAGAGATTGATGGGGATAGTTTTATTATAGAAAGAGGGGTAATACGTAGACAAACAAAAAAAGGTGACTGGTCAGTGAGAACAGAATTAAATCTAAGTAAAAGATTAAGTGATGGTTCCCTACAAAATTTACAAGGAGAACAAAGGAGAGAAACAGAAGAGTTTTTAAAAAACTCAATAGGTACTATGGATGATTTTCTACTTACCATATTAACTACTGCTAACAATCTGGAAAATTTATTAGAAGCTAAACCTACCCAGAGAGGACAAATACTCACTAGGTTTATAGGTCTAGAAAAATTAAAAAAGAAAGAACAAAACTGTAAAGAAATTTACACTGAGTGGAGTAAAAAAATTATTTCTAATCACTATAATATTAATGATTTAACCACTGACATTGAAAATTTAAAAGAAGAGATTGTAGAGTTAAAAAATAATAACCACACATCAAACAAAGAAATAGAAACTTTAGAAGAAAGGAACAAAGCAGGGATTGAATATAAAGAGAAATTAATATCTTCACAACACAATGATATTAACCCTGACCTGGTTAAAGTTAATCCAGAAACCTTAAGAGAAGAAATAGAAAAGGTAATTGAAGAAGGTGATAAATTAAAAGACAAATTAAATTTAATTAGTTTGGTAAAACCTGAAACATCATATGAGGAAGAAGAACATAAAACTTTAATTAAAGAAAACAAAACTTTAACTAGTGATGATTTAGAAATTAAATCAGAAATAAAAAATATAACTAAATTAATTAAGAATTTAGAAGAAGGGGAGACATGTTCTTTATGTAAACAACCTTTAAAAGATGTTGACAATACCCAAGAAATCAAACTTAACCAACAAAAACTTAAAGATTTTAATCAAAAACTAAGTGAGTTGACTAAAAAACTAACAGAAAGTGAAAAGGTTATTGATGAACATGAAAATATTAAAAGTAGTTGGTCTGAGTACGATAAAGAGTCTTTAAAAAAGATAAAAGTAGAATTAGATATTAAAGAGAATAACATATCCCAAAAAGAAAAAACAATTCTACTTAAAGAATGGGAAACCAATAAAAATAAATTGGAAGAAAATAGGGAAATAGAAAAGAAGTTAGTTTCAGCAAGAACCCTAATAGAAACTATAACTGCGGAACGAGACCAACTTAAAAGTCAAATAACTTCAAATACTTCTAGCATAACACAAAAAGAAGAAGAGATAGTTGATAAAACTACTAAGATTAGTGAAATTAAAAAAGAAGAAGAAGTAGATAAAATATTTAAATCCTATCTAATAGCGTATGGTAAGAATGGTATATCCAAATTAATTTTAAAGAATACCATACCATATCTTAACAGTGAGTTAAACAGATTACTATCTGATAGTTGTGAATTTACATTACAACTTAGAATTAATGATAAAAATGAACTAGAGTTTTGGATGGTAGACAATGGAACTGGAGTAGAAAAATTAATGTCTACTGGTAGTGGATATGAAAAGACTATAGCTTCACTCGCATTACGTGCTGTACTATCTAAAGTATGTGCGTTACCTAAACCTAATATAGTTTGTTTTGACGAAGCGTTTGGTAAGGTAAGTGATGAGAACTTAGAACTGGTTGGTAGATTCTTTACAAAGATTAAAGATTACTTTGAAAGAATATTTGTAATCTCTCATAATCCACTGGTCAAAGAATGGTGTGACCAGACAATTACAGTGAAAAAAGACAGTAATGTTTCTAAGATAACATAAAATTAATTTTGTAGTTTCAATAATATTCCTTATATTTGTAGTATACAAAAAGAGAAATATGAACATCATCGAAACGACAACACAAAAAGATTATTACGGAAACGACATCACTAAAAAGAAAATCAAAGATGGTTTCTTTAAAGACTCATATGCCATTTCAACATCACAAAGTGAGTTAGCAAAATCAGAAAAAAATGATTGTGTGGTAAGAGCGTTCATGATGGCTTTAGATTTACCATACGACAAAGCACACAAATTTGTTGAAACTAAACTTAAACGTCAACCACGTAAAGGAACTTACACTCGTAGTTACATTAAAAACATTTTGGGTAGACAAAAGAATGGTTACAAAATGAGACTGATGGGTTTCCACCCTAAGTACCAACGAATGGGTGAGAAAAAATTAGTTAATCCTAAGTATAAGAAAGAGACTGGTTATACTGTAAAGTCATTTATGGAACAACACCCTACAGGACGTTACTTTATGATTGTCAGAGGACATGCGGTAGCGTTGGTAGACGGAGTTCTTTATGGAAATTCTTGTGAACAATATGACGGATTTCGTAGACCAGTAAGATATGTTATTGAGTGCAAATAATTAGAAGTCCATATTATCGAATGGTTCGATAAGATTACCACGATTTTTAAATCCTACACCACCCACATAAGTTTCCATGTTGTTCATTTTTCTTCTTTCGTAGTTTAGAACTGCTAAAGCTAATTTCCTATCGTATTCCTTATCGTCTGTTTCAGGTACTACACCATCATAATATATGGAACCTCTAAAACTTCTTCCAGGACCACGAAAATCCATTATCTCATCGTAATCAGAATCAGACAATTCAAATTCAACATCATCCACAGGAAGTCTGTTATCCATTTCTTCCTCTTGCTCGTTAATTACTTTCTTTAACGCTTTCTTAATATCTCTTTCTGTAATTCTAATTTTACTCATGGTATTCCTTTTAATATAAATATAAACAAGGTTAAATAAAAAAAGGGAATCTTTCAATCCCCTTTTAATTAATTATTTAGTTTTTAACAATTGCAACAAGTACATTCACATTTGGTAGTACAGTTACATTTTTCACAATCACACATAATATTATTTATTTTTTTTCTTTGAGAACTCTGTCCACTATTTTATAAAGGTCACCCTCTGTAAGTTTAATTACGTTTTTACTACGTCTAATAGCTTCATTTAGATTTTTTTCTGCGGTTTTCATGTCGTTATCCGAAATCTCCTTATTAGCTTTTAAAACCCCTAAGAATTCACCAGCTGCTTTTAAAACTGGTTCAGCAACCTTTTCAAGAGTTTCCATAGAACCAGTTCCTATAGATTTTAAAGTATTCATTAAATCATCTACAGGTACACCTTTCTTTTTAGCGTATTGTGTTAAGTCCTTACTATACTCTTCTACTTTCTTCATAATAGTCCCTTCAGTTAAACGAGTTCTATAAGTAGGTCTTCTTCTTGAATTTCTTCTACGTGATTCGTTTA
>Ga0209645_1001208_pt1 | contig 13017 bp, 16 predicted proteins | sample ETNvirenome_6_30_FD_184070 | JGI IMG/M metagenome (GOLD analysis project Ga0209645, IMG submission 184070) | Marine viral communities from the Pacific Ocean - ETNP_6_30 (SPAdes) (version 2) | ecosystem: Environmental > Aquatic > Marine > Oceanic | place: Pacific Ocean | collected 2013-06-19
GGCGAACGTGATTGCCTTGGGATGACCCGCGAGAACGTGGGTGTAAGTAGCATCAGTACCTGAAGCTGGGGTGTAGAGCAGATTGCTCTGGTAAACCGTGAAGCGGTCTACCTGACCCACCTGACCGTTACGGAGAGGCGAAGTGCCATCACCAGTCAAGTACGCTTGACGCAGTTCGCTCTGCTTGAGCAGAGAGATCATGCTGGGCGGCAGAACGATAAAGCGACCCTCTTCAGGGATGTTCAGCTCGTCCAGATCCTTTGCAATTTCAAGGATGTTTTCGAGGATGTTGGACGCAGTAATCGTAGTCTGAGCACCCGTAGTGGTTGCGCCAGTTACGACGTTAGCCAAAACATCAGTCTCGACTGCGATACGCATTGACTCGGCAGCGTCCTTGGAAGCCTCGGCCAACATATCAATGTCGCCTTGAGCACCAAGAATATCGTCTACCTTGAATGCGTAGCTCTTAGCCTGATCGATGAGCAGTTCGACCGTGCTGGTAGTGAGATCAGCGTAGCTGACAGTACCAGTGTAGTCGGCAACCGCTACTGGGGGCACGGTTCGGATGTGAACCTTGTCGCCCTGACCAGAGATTTCGCCTTCGTAGTCAGTGTTAGAAATAGCAGGAAGCACAGACGAGCTGTAGAACTTAGCCTGCAACAGTTTTGAAAAGACTTCTGGGATGAAGCCGCCCTGATTAGCCGCGTACTCGAAAGACGCGCCAGAGCCATTAGCACCAATTGCCATCGTTAAATACCTCTATGCAAGAGAATTAACGCCGGATATCTCCTCGCCTCCATGCGTCCATCAGTGCGTCTTGATTAGACTCAAAGTCCTTTAAAGACATATTCTTGATGTCCGCCGCAGACCAGACTTTTTGTCCGGCACTCGTATCGGGCTTTCTGGTCTTAGGGAGCTTTGGCTCTGCCGCTGCTTTCGCCTTTTCCAGTACCCGCTCTTGCGGCGTCGGTTGACCGAATCCCATGTCGCCCTTGAACTTGTTCAACAGATAGATCACTTCAGGCACTGAGCCGCGCTCAGCGTAGCGGTGCATCTCGTCGCTCTGTCCCTCCAGCCAGTCAGCCCAGTCTCCTGACTCAACGATATTGTCGAGGTCAGGGTGGGCTTCCCTAATGAGAGCCATGTGTTGCTCTTGCGCTTTGGCATGAGCCTCTTGGTCTCTCATCTGCCGGAGTTGTTCAAGTTCGGCATTGGTTTCGGCAACTTGTGCTTGCGTCCTTTCCATCTGATCTAGAATTGGTGCCGCTAAGTCTGGGTACTCTTCCCTGACCTGCTTCAACTTCTCCAGATCGACGTCTTTCTCTGCAAGCTGACGCTTCAGTTCACCTAACTCGGCCATTGTCTGCTCGTGCAAACGTCGCAGCTCTTTAGCCTCAGTGGTCGCCTGAGTCATCTTCCTTTGCGCATTCTTGTAGCGTTCGTCAGCCTTTTTAAGGGCTAACTCCGTCTCAGATAATTCGCCGCGCTCATCTTCGACGGGAGCCTCCACAGGTTCTTCGGCAGTGTCCGCTGGCTCTTCGGGTGCCTGTGCCGTTGCCTCGGGTTCGGGGTCTTGGGTGTCCTCTTCTTGAGGAGCCTCAACCTCGCCTCTAGCGCGGGCCATCATTTCCTGTGCTTCCGCTTCAAGTTGCTCTGGATTTACTTTTGCCATTTACGGTTCCTCTAAGGGGTGTCCGTTACTCGAAGCTGGGAGTCCTTCTGGGATTCCTTTCAGCTTCTATAACCGCTTCTGCGGATTGTTCGAGGCCAAGCAAAACGCGCAGCTCTGCCACGCGGCCTTGCTCGTACCTAAAATCTTCTTTCCCCGCTAGCTCAAGCTGTAGCTGAGCGTCAAAAAGCCTAGAGTCCAACAGCTCCATCAGGAGGGGCCATTCCTCCGTCAAGGCCAGCACCTTCACCGCCCGCGCCTGCAGCGACGAGAGCTTGCTGTTGCTGTAACGCTGCTTGCTGTTCGGCAATTAGCTGCTCCTGAGACTTGATAACGTCCGCAGGATCGATATCCATGCTCTGCGCAATATCACGCAGGAGCTTGGCTCTATCGACCAGTTGCGAATCCATGGGGTTTGAAACCAGAGAGAGGAATTGAAGAAGTCTCTGGCTCTGCACTTCTTTCTGCACGAGTGCGGTGCTTCCGCGAGCAACGATCTTGAGATCGCCCTTCGCTCGCTCGTTAGTTCCGAACTCCATATTGAAGTGGAACAATGATTCAATCATAGGGCGTATGAGGAAATCGTCAATGTTTTTGATGGTGCTTTTGAGCGCTACGTTAGCCGCCCCCATCAGCATTGAAATGCCTGTCGCCGTCTTGTTCAGGCTCTTCGTCTGCTCGCCGTGAGTGTAAGACGGCAGTGATGTCGTCTCATCCGCAAAGCGTCGGAAGATTTCGATGATTTGGTTAAGACCATTGGCGTTCGCAACCGGCTGGTAATACCTGACCGCTGGCATTGAGCCATCACCACCAGACCGTAAAAAGACTCGCCACGGATGGAGATCGGTAGGATCTTCACCCGCAGCGAGAAGGTCGGTGTTTACTTCCACCATCGGACCAGAAGACAGGGCCATGTTATCGAGCCAGATGCGGGTAGCCGCATTCATGGTCTGTTGGGAATCCCGCATCATGCGGGGTACGCCTACACCCCAGAACTGATGTGGGGTGCGCTCATACGGAAAAATGTTGTAGGGGATTCGATATCCCTTTACGGGATTGAGCGCCGCCTTGATGACTTTGCCGGAACACATCCAGACGTTTGCATCAAAGTCTGATGATGGATCTGCGCCATCAGGCAGGTCGACTCCCACGTCCTGTAAGTCATACCCGTCGATAGTGCCCCAGAACTCAAGTAGCTCATATCTGCGGGAATCACCATGATCGGTAATGCCAGCAATCTGGCGACGAGTCCGCTCGTGATCCTCCTCTTCATGATTGCCCCCGCGATTGTTTTTAAGAATCGACAGCACGATTTCTGAATCGAAAGCGGGCAACTCAGCCAGCTCCCTGAACTGCCGGCGCGTCAGGACGTGACGACGGAACATGCCAGCGCAGTCTTCCAAGCTGGTGCAGTAGGGGTCTGGGTACAAATCAAAAATGGAGACCGACTCGATCTCGGGGCGGGCCTGCTCCTCCATGACGATTGCGTATGAGGATCGACCCATTTCGTCTTCGATGCGCTGATAAGACTGGACGCGGTCAACCTTTACGGTGCCCGACTTGATTGCGCCGGAGCCAAAGATGCAGGCCTCAAGGATGGCCTCCTTCATCTTCTGCTCTGTGTTCTCTTCGATTAACTGATCCTCGATGTCCTTCTGCATTTCCTCAGAAGCCATCATGGCCAGCCGCTCTTCTTGTTCCTGTAGCCCCTGCCGAATAGCCTCTTCGTTCTCGGCAAGAACCTGACGAATAACCTCTTCTGGCTGTCCCTGACCAAACTGCACGATGTTCTGGATCAGCATTTGCTGCATTTCTGCGCGTTTAACAGGGTTGATGCTGGGGCGAGGCGTAGGCTCTACGCCAAAAAATGCGTCACCTGACTGAAACAGCAGGTCAACAAGGCGGCTATACGCAGCCATAACCTTGGTGCGCGACAAGCCCACGAACACCTTGCTGCGGGATCCAGAGGCTTCGCTCAGTCGCGCAAGAGTGTCGGGGTCATACTGGCCAGAAAACTGCCGGAGGTCTTTGATCCACTCGTCTTCGGTTTCACGACGGGCGTCTTTGTACTCATGGAACAAAGCAGAAAGCTTCGCCCCAAGGCTCATCAATTCTGTCTCTTGGGAGCCGTCAGGGTTTTCTACATCAAACCCGACGCCCTCTTCGAGGTATGCGTCCATTAATATCCCACCACGGTGTCAACGGTTTTGAATCGTCGCGCCGCCGGAAAAACTTTCGGGCGCGGCATAGAAGCCAATCCATGGAGGGCAATGGCGAACGCCATCACTCTGTCATCATAACAGCCGTTTTGAGCATTGGTAGCCCCTTTTTCGTCAATAACATAGGTGCGCAACTCTTTAATCAGGTCGAGGTCTGCAACACCCGAGTCGCGCTGACGGAGTAACGCGGCAAGATTGTCGATAATCAGAGGCTTGGTTTTTGACGTGGTGAGAAAGCCGCCCCGCTTGGTCATGCGGTCTCCGTATGCGCCATCCACAGAACTCTCAACAAACAGAGATGGGTAATTAACTTCCTGCAATCGACGCAGAGTTGTCAGCCCGTGGTTGTTTCTTTCGACGATGATGTACGCAGAGTTGTAGCGCTTGCCGAGATTAGCCACGATGTTGCCCCACTCCCATGGGTCTATGTGGCCGTGATAGCAGGCAACCTGTCTGCCTCTGGAGTCCAGCACCTGTGCGCAGGAGTAGTCGCCGTAGGCCAAGCCTTCCGCTACATCCACCCCAATCACATAAGAGTCATCTGGGCTTGGGGCGTACCATTCCCGATAAGGACCGTTGATCCTCTCAAACATACCAGTCGAGTCGAATTCGCCAACGAAGTCTGGGGTGTAGCACTCGCTTTCTGCGTCAGCCAGCACGTCATCTTCAACGAAGCAGCGGCCAGACGTGAGGAACGCCTCGATGGCGGTGGACGGATACTCCTGCTTGAACAGGTCATGCCCGCCCAGTTCGTCCATTTTGTTGCGGCGGAACTGGAGCTGCTCGTCTGTAAGACCGTACTTGTCGGCCAGTTGCTCTTCATCCTTCGTGCGCTGGAAGTATGGCCTTACCGGAGCCTTGTACTCACGCATGGCATACCAAGGCACAAAGCAGGTAATCCAGTCAGTCTCCCCGCGCAGGGACTTCATGACTTGGTCATAGAACCATCCGCCGGCACCATTGGCCGTGGACTCAAGGATTACTTCACTGCCGGATCCGCCTACCGTCTGTAGTAGACCCGCTACGATGTCGGCCCCTTGCGGGTAGAAGGCGACCTCCGATCCATGGACAAATCGGTTAGTTTGTCCTCGCCCTGTTTGAGTAGATCGTGCCGTACCCACTCGGTAACGTGAGTTGATTTCGTCGAATACCAGCGTCGCGGCGCTTTGAGACGATAGATTAGGCTTGAAAGCCTGATGCGGCACGTTGTCATAAAACATACGCACCATGTTGAAAATAGCATTTGTCGATTCCGCAAGGTGCGAAAGAACGAACGCATTCGCATTTCTAGTTTGCGTAATCTTCCAGAAGAAACGACCTTCCACATAGGTTGATATCCCCACCTGTCTGGCTTTGAGGATCAGAGCGCGGATCTTGCCCTGCTCCTTCATCTGATTTTCTAGTTGCTGGTGAACCATCTTCTGGCCATCGTTCAGCCGAAAAGGAACAAGCTCACCCTCCTTGTTAACTACCTTTAGGACGTTTTTGGCGTACACGGGAAAGTCGCTCTTGAAGACCCGTGCGGCCTCCATCAACTCCTGATCATTCACCCTCTAACCCCTCTATGACTTGCTTGCACCACCACAGCATGTCGGCGTCTTCCCCAGCGCCTTTCATTACATTCACCTTGCTACACACCAATCGGACGTTTCCTTTCCTGTAGATGTCCGTCGAGTCGATGCGGTCTACAGAGGCATTCAGGCCCGTAGACCTCCGATGCGCCCGTGGGTAGTAGGTCATGTGCAGTCCCGTGACAGCGCACTTGCCCTGCTGCTGATCCCACAACTCCTTCAGATCCTCTTTCGTGATCTTCACTTCTATTCGGGCTTGGCCCTTGTTTTGCCTGCCGAGTCTTGTGTACAGGTAGATTTCAGGAGATCTGTACTTGTAAGCGGCTTTCTTGGTTGAGTCGCAGGGCTTGCATGTTCTTTTGAAGTAGCCTTTTTTTTGGTGTGGCGGGAACTCCTCTATCCGTTTGGTAATGCCGCATACGGTGCATTTGCGATTCTTAACTGCCAAGGCTTGCCCCCCGTGACGTCGTGAAACGCCGCCATCGCCGCTCTGGAATTTCCTACGGCTATGCGATCCCCCATCAGGGATAGACCGAGACCAATGCACCCGACCACGTCTGTTGGATAGTTAGCAACGTGAAGCAAAATGTGGGTGCGGCCCTCGACGCTCTCGACCTCGTAACACCAGTCGAACTTCGGTGACTCCTGCCATTTCAGGTTGTATTCGCCTAGCGGGATGCAAGACTCGAACGGCTTGTTGTCCAGCCATGGGCGCTCAATGGTGTAGAACTGATGGACGTTATTTGCTGGAACCTGCATAACCCCCAACGTCCCTTGGGGGTGGTATGCAAAACGCTTGATTGTGATCATTCGCAGGTAATCGTGACTGAGCCGTCAGCCGCTGTGGTGGCCGAGCAATTAACCTGTGAATCGAGAATGTTCTGAATAGCGGTCTGGTAATCAGTCCAAACGCTACTGAACAAATTATTGTTCGCGGCGTCCATGTTCAGCATATTCTCGTAGCCCGCTAGGCTGACGTTGGTGATGCCAGTCATGCCCTCGGTGCCCAGAGTCACTGCGCTGTTCATGCCCGCCGTACCCAAAGTGGTCGATGCATCGAGGCCAGCAGTGCCCATGGTGAGCGTGGAGGTCATACCTGCGTTGCCCAGATCCACAAGTCCGCCAATCGCGGCATTAGAAATCGCCACGTTCGAGTCGAGTCCGGCATTACCCAGATCCACCGCCCCGCTAATCCCCGCAGTACCCAACGTGACCATCCCGTCAACAAACGGGGTGTAGTCAATATTGCTTGCCATGGACGCAGTGGTCTCGTTCATCCCCACAAAAGATCCATACAGCGCCTGCTGGGTGGTGGAGTCCGCAGCGATGCGGGCCAGATCCACTTCAGCCCCGTACTGAGCCATGGTTTTCGCGGAGTCGGCCTGCATCCACATCATGCCCAAACTGGTAACTGGGGTAGCCAGAATGGATGCCCACTGAATCGCCTGAGATTGCTGTGGAACTGGCGTGACACTGGGAGTCTGGGTAAGAGCCAAAGCCATAACCGCAGCACTCGCCGCCTGCCCGTCTCCCGCCGCAGCAATTTTCGACAATGCCTCGAACTTTGCCTGAGATGCCAAAGCATTTGCTTCAGCCGCCTTCTGTACCGCCTCGTAATACTGGGATGTCGTAGATGAGCACCCAGCCATAACCAATACCGCTAAAAATAACCCTAGTTTTTTCATGGTTTTTCCCCGTTTGCCGTAGAAGCCCCTCAGAAGCCACACGTTGAACGATGCACGGGGAGAGGTATGCCCAAGGGGAGGGGCTTGATCGTCGCTCGTGTGGCCCCTGAGAGGGCAATATGAATCCAATCTAACCAGTGTTTCTCACTTTGTATAGTGATATACCACCTAAAATGCGTTCTCCGCCGCAATTGCCCCCAGAATAAAGAACGTGATCAGCGCTGCCGGCACCATTAGGGAGGCAATCACCAGCACCACAATGAGATCCTCGATCTTTTTCACTTGGTTGACTTCGCGCCCTTGCACTTCCAGCGCTTCCGCGAAAGGTTATTCGGTGTATTGGGGTCGTTTTGCTTCTTTTTGGACAGCCGCTTCTTGATCCCGAGGCTCCGAGCGCAGTAACTATCGCCCTTCTTGGTGCCAGCGCGTACCCGTGGGCCGCCATCCTTAGCCTTTCCGGCCTGTCCGTAGGAGACTTTCTTGCCGCTAGCGGTCTTATGGACCTTAGCTTTGCCTTTTCTGGGTGTTGCCATCTGTATATCTCCGTATTTGCCGACCCCAGCACGAGCCATGCGGGAGTCTTATCTGGCTTTTTGCAGGAAAACTCCCTGCTTTCAGACCGTTAGCCCGACCCCAGCACAGAAGTCCCGCAAGATTGCGGGGGTTTTGCGGGGATCTGCTGGCACTTCGTGGTATCTCATGGGCATATACCTATATTTTTCGGGTGGGTACTCTCAGAAAGACCGCCCCCCCCTACAAAATGGTGCCCCCCATGTCCAATGGTGGTAATTAGGTTTGTTTTTTCCTAATTGTGACCAAGCTGCTCCCGTGGGTAGCGCCACTCGGGGTCTGCCGTAGTCACTACCGTGCATGACGACAGCATGAGGATTAGGGGTGGTAGTAGTTTCCTCATTTGTAGTGCTGGAGATAGGCATAGCTCCCATGGAACCACGGGGCGTGACCGCGCCCAGATCGTCCATCTGCTATCCCCCCCCTGCCCGAGGGTACCGCAAGGTGCGAATCGGGCGACCACTGCATCCCAGATGATGGGGTCAATCGCCGCAAGTCTCTGACTTAAATGGCAAAACATTCTCGGGCAAATCGTCTTCCGGCTCTAAATCCGCGAAAAAGCCAGAAGAAACGGTCTCGATCTGCTGTTTCTCAGGGGCAAACGCACCAATGACCTTGCCGATCAACTCAAGCGAACGGACCCGCGATGCGTCGCTGTTCTCAGGGTCGAGCGCTTCGACCTCAAGACGCGCCATGAGCCAATCGTGTTTATCCACCGCTCGCACCATCAATTGCCGCTTATGAGCCTCAATAGCCGCGATAACGTCAACATGAGTCAACAGCCGCGAACCTTGCTGTTTCGGGTGCGAATAGCCTGCCGCTTCAGCCGCTTTGGTAGCATTGCCATGCTCAACAAACTCAGCCACAAATTTCGACTGACGCCAGTTCAGATTCCTCTCGTTTCCCTTCGGTGATTCGTTATCCATTCCTATGGTGTTTCCTTACTGGTTGAACGGGATCCGGTGTCGCGGTTATCGGGGTTTTTCCGCGCCGAAAAAATTTTCATTTGAGCAGGTGACCGGCGGCACCGATGACTGCCGCGAAGACAACCCAACCGGCTCGCTCCCACATCGCTGACGACCCCTGATGCTTCTGGAATTGCTCGACCAGTTCGCGGTGTTCTTTCTCGATCCAATCGATGCGGGTTTCATGTCGATTTAGCCGTGCATGAGCTGCGTCTGTGCGCTCATCAATCCGGCCCATTTCGGATAGCTGATCGGTCAAACGATCAAGCTTTTCTTCGATTCTGTGCAGTCTGTCCTGCAATTCCATACCGTCTGAATCCCGCATGATCATTAGGTTTTGCGATTTGTTTTAAGTTTTTTCATTCTAGGGTGTTGATTTGGTAAATCAAGCTGTGGTTATAATACTCGCGTCGGGTCGAACTGACCCATTAACGGGGACACCACTCCCCAACAATCTGGAGAACGAAAACATGGCAAAGCAAAAGCGAAACATCGGGCAGGAAATCACCGAAGCGATCAAGTCAGCGATGCAGCAACACGGCACCGATTGGACTAAGCCTCTTAGGGCGCTCGCCACGGTTCCTACCAACGCAGTAACAGGCAATCCCTATCGCGGGCTAAACGCGCTGTTCCTTGGCCTGATGGGCGTCCAGTGGGCGGCAGGCTACAAGCAGTGGCAAACCATCGGCGCTCAAGTCGTCGAGGGCGGAAAGTCAGTCGCCATCACCGCACCCATGCCGATCAAAGACAAAGACGACCCCACGAAGATTGCGGCCCTGCTGTTCAGAGCGGCGGCGATCTTCCCGAGCAGTCAGGTTACCGGCTGGCAACCTCCGGCAGTCGAGGGCACAGACACCACTGAGGTGCTTGCCGAGGTCGATGCCTACATCGCCAACCTTAACGCCCGCGTCGAAGTCGGCGGGTGCCAACCCTGCTACATCCCATCGCGGGATCAGGTCAACATGCCGAAGCGCGAAGCCTACATCAGCAACGACGACGCGACGTCCACCCAGTCATATTACGGCGATTTCCTGCATGAGTTGATCCACTGGACTGGCCACAAGTCACGGTGCAATCGATTGGATGACAAGTCGAAGCGCGGGTATGCCTTCGAGGAGCTTGTCGCCGAGATCGGTTCAGTGCTTCTGTCGGTGCGTTTGGGTGTCAATCCCACGGTGCGGCCTGACCATGCCAAGTACCTGAACGGATGGCTCAAGTCTCTGGACGATGATCAGACCTACATCATCGACGCCGCGAAGCTGGCACAGAAGGCTATCGACTACCTCGACAGTCTCCAACCCGTTGAACTGGAGCAGGCGGCTTAGGCCGCTGTTTCCCGTTTTTTTCCGCACCTATTTTTTTGGAGAACACGACATGAATACATTACAGGAACAATACTCACGCTCGGCTCAGTACGACGTCGAGATCCCCGATGACCTCGCCGGCATCGGCACCGCCGTCTTTGAATCCACTCGGGGCTACTTCGAGATCCCCTTCTACCCCCACGGCTTCCATAGGGACTGGAACAAGGTGGCGGTTCGCATTCACCGAGGCGCGGAGCTTGGCGACGTCGCCATGCGTCATGAGCTTTTGGAGGGTAGGTCAGATGTCTGGCACGCACAGATTGTCATCGACCGAGCCGAGTTCGATTGGAATTCGGTTCCTTCCCCCCGCAATGCCGAGGAGCAAAGCAAGCGGGCGCAAAACTTCGCACAAGCGATCCTCGCCGCATCGACCTTCGCGACCTCAATTGCGTGGTGGTTCCCACAGATGAATCTTTCATGGGAGGCGAGGCGCGAAGTGTACGAGCGAGGGATGGCAGAAAAGCAGGCGGAGCGCGAAGCCAAGATGGCGGGCGATCCGGCTATCGGCTGGGAGGTCGCTGGTGATCTGCTGAACATGGCTCGCGGGACTCTCTCCGATAAGCATAACGGCAATATCAACATCAAGCTGATCGAGCGAGGCTCACCCACGTGGCGCTCGGTTTATCTGAAGCGCGAGTGGGGCGGCCCGATTGTCATCAGAACTGCTCATGGAGGCCGCATCAGCAAGGAGAGAGCCAGAGAGCTTATCGCAGAGGCATCGGTGCGTAGCGTCGAGCCATTAAAGGAGGCGGTGAGCAACGCCTAGCCCGTCTGATGAGGCTGGAGGGATACCAGCCGAAACGCCCTGCGGGGCGTCATGGGAATCCACCCCATCCCCACACCACTGGGGCAACCAATCTGGAGACAGAGACATGACCAAGAAGCAAACAATCATCGACGCGCTGACCGTCGAGAGCAGTTACACCAAGGGCGGTACAATGATTGCCTGCCCAAACCACCTCCGACGCCGTATGTTCCGGTGCTGGCTTGACGGCAGTTACTTGGGCCAAGGGCACTATCAGCGCAACTGCCAGCGGATCCTCGAAGCTGGCGACGACTGGGGCAAGCTCCGCTCGTTCGTTGTCGAGCAGTTCGGCGAGTACATCGCGCACGAATTCGACTGCTCGCGCTCCACTGCGGTGGACGCCATCAAGGCCGCGTTTCCCGCCGAGTATGCCGACCCCATCGAGGTGCGCGGCGTCACCGTGTTTACCGAGCTTCAGCACCTGACCGAGGAACTGATGGACGACGCTCGCGACCTCGTTGCGGAGGTGGCGTAATGTTTGACGATCTCGCAACCCGTGACCTGTCCACTGTCGCCATCAAAAAGGCGGGCTACAACTGCCCACGATGCGGGGGTACTGGACGCTACACCTACGCCAACGGCAACACCTACAAGTGCGGCAAGTGCCGAGGCACTGGGCGACTCAAGACCAGCCCACAGCAACGGCTCAAGGCCCGCGCCTACTCTGCCAAGGCGGCTATCAAGCAGAAGGCCGACAACGTCGAGGAGTTCGGCAAGCGCGAGCCTGCCGCACTGACTTGGCTCACCAGCAATAACAGTGATTTCGCAGCTTCACTCCTCGATCAGGTGAAGAAGAAAGGCGACCTGTCACCCAAGCAACTGCAAGCCGTTTATCAGTCCATCGCCCTCGAGGCTGACTGGGCCAAGCAACGCGAGCAGAAGGCAACGCAGACCCAGATCGATATGACTGATCTGTTGGACCGCTTCGCGCTGGCTCTCAAGGCTGGCATTAAGCGCCCCAAAGTGAACACCGGAGACCTGCTGTTCTCTCTGGCTCCAGCCCATGGCCGCAACGCTGGTTGCGTCTACGTCAAAGGCGAGAAGGACGCCTACGGTGACCGGCCATACCTCGGGAAGATCACACCGGAGGGCAAGTTCTTTGCGGGGCCGAACGTCGAGGATGACGTGAAGCAACGCATCGCAGAGGTTGGCTCCGATGTCGTCGGGTCTGCCAAGGCCCACGGCGCTCAGCACAACAACTGCTGTTTCTGCTCCCGTGACCTGACCACTGACGAGTCTGTCAGCAACGGTTACGGACCCATCTGCGCTGACCGCTACGGCCTGCCGTGGGTTGTCACCGACGAGTTCAAGCAGGCGAAAGCCGCGCTCAAGCAAGCCAACAAGGAGGCCGCGTCATGAACGCATCAGTCAAATCAATAGGCCGCATGGCCTTACTTCAGCAAGCCGCTGATCGCAACGGCTGGGACATCGTCAATATCGAAGCCAATCAGGACGAGGCAGTCGTGATGTTTGACAGGTGCCACAGCCCAAAAGGCGAAGCCCGCCGTTATGGCACTGCCGCCTACTTCTGGGCCTCTCAGGGTTTCTGCTGGGGCCACTACGACTACACCTATGACCAAGCAGTCGCCGACTACCGCGAGCGCTGTAACCGTCACTTCCCAGTTTAAGGAGATTCAAATGAGCACTATCAATACGTTCCCAACGTGGGAAGAAAGCCTGCCCACATTGCTCGCAGGCGCTCATAGCAACAACTTAGAAAGTCGCAGACCTGCACTCAGTGAGCTTTACCGGATGGCGAGGCTCGCGGACAAGGCAATCGCTGACATGGCAGAAGGCAACCTGACTTGGTCAATGGATAACTATCCACCCAAGTGGGAGCGACCCGTCCTGCTGGCGCTGGTCAAAGCCATCCTCAAGCGGGGCTACGCCGTGGATATCGAGATGGATAACGAGCAAATCATTACGTTCTCTGAAAACCTCGAAGAGATCATCAAGAATCTTGCGGCTGGGGATATGGACTGCCTGATCGTCAGACGCACAGACGATGTGCTCGACGACGATGGATCGGCTTTCACAAACGTGGGCTGGTTCAACCTGATCTACAACAACGGCTCTCAGCATGAACCGATGATTGTCATCTCTGACTACACCGCCAATGACGTGTGCGACGAGATCATGCGCGAAGTCGAGCAGGAGGTGGAGTCATGA
>Ga0209645_1001209_pt1 | contig 13011 bp, 14 predicted proteins | sample ETNvirenome_6_30_FD_184070 | JGI IMG/M metagenome (GOLD analysis project Ga0209645, IMG submission 184070) | Marine viral communities from the Pacific Ocean - ETNP_6_30 (SPAdes) (version 2) | ecosystem: Environmental > Aquatic > Marine > Oceanic | place: Pacific Ocean | collected 2013-06-19
ATTAATAAAACTTGATAGATATGATGTCAAGATTTGGTCTGTACCTTGGGGTAGTACACCACAAAATGCATTAGACCAAACAGATGATAATGATATTCCAATCATAGAGCGTCTACTACCAACACCACAATTAGATGAACAACCAGAATTACATATCCATATCGTAATACCTCCTGAGTTTCAAACTTTTGGAAAATATAACATTGGTATCACTGCAGGATTAGAAACAACTGCTTGTCCACCTACATGGATTCAAGGAATGAATCGTATGAACATGAACATCGTACCATCAACGTTTGTAAAAGATGTTATAAGTAAAGTTCAGTTTGATATTCAAGATGATAAGACTGGTCAAAAACAAGGTGTTCTTAAAAACGAAAAACCAATAGAGGTTTTATTTGAGGGTGCAGATACAAGTATATTTGGAAAGACAAATGAATTTTCAACAGAATTAATTTCAGAAATGAAAAAGATTGAAGAAGACTTTTGTTTTCTTTACGTTGGACATTGGTTACAAGGTGACGTAGGTAAAGATAGAAAAGATACAAGTATGTTAGTAAAAGTATTTTGTGAAACGTTTAAGAATATGAAAAAACAACCAGCGTTAATAATGAAAACAAGTTCAGCTGGGTTTTCTGTAATAGATAGAGAAAACATGTTAAACAAAATTAACAATTTAAAAGCACAAACTAACGGAAAGTGTCCAAACATATATTTAGTTCATGGAGATTTTACGGATGATGAGATGAATCAACTTTATAATCATCCCAAAGTTAAAGCACACGTTTCATTTACACATGGTGAGGGATTTGGTAGACCACTATTAGAAGCTTCTCTTTCTGAAAAACCAGTAATTGCATCTAATTGGAGTGGTCACTTAGATTTTCTAGGTAAGAATGCTGTCTTATTAGATGGTAATATGGAAAAAGTTACAGAGGGTTCTTTTCCAAAAGAGTTTTTTGTAGAGGGTTCAGAGTGGTTTACTGTAAATTACAAGAAAGCATCAGATACTTTTCGTAAAATTTACAGAAGCTATAAGAAGTACACACCTAACTCAAAACGTTTAGGTGTTCATAATTATAAAACTTTTTCATTAGAAAATATGACAAAGGAGTTGGGTGTTTTATTGGATAAATATGTACCTGAGTTTCCTAAACAAGTTAAGTTAGAGTTACCAAAACTTAAAAAAGTTGATTCTAATGAACCACCAAAATTAGAACTACCAAAGTTAAAGAAGGTATAATATGGAAAGAGTAATTACATGCCCACATTGTCTTGATACAGATAATTGTTTCGAAGAAGTGCAAGAGAACTTTTCTTCTTATTTATGTTTTTCGTGTGGATTTATGAGTGATTCTAGATATGAAGTTGGTAATATTGAATTGATTGAGAATTTAAAAAAGTCACCAAAACTTGTTAGAGAATCACAATTTGAAGATAAGCAAAGGAAAATAATATGGTTCCCATCTGTAATTAATATGGGAGTTTTGGGTATGATATATCCTGAAGGTTCTACTGAAGAGTATGTTTGGAAATATGCTAAAGTTATTGATATTCCTAAAGAAGAACAACACAAATATAATAATTATAACCAAAGACTTGATGTAGAAAATGCACAAACCTTTGCACAAAATAATTTTATGGGTGCATGTAAAGCAATGGGGATAACTGAAAGAATTAAATAATGCCTAAACAAATATACAATTGGAGTAAAGTACAAGCAGGTGATATTATATCTTTTAGATATAAAGGAAAAAAACCAACTGGAACTTTAACTACGTTGTTAGTATTTAATCCAAGAATACCATATACAAAAAAAGATGGTACTAAAACATTTCATTTAGTTGGATTAAAACTAGAAGATAGAGGTATTGTACCAACAATTAAAAGTAAACCAGCTATGGTTTCATTACTAGAATCAGTTGGTGGTATCCAAGTCGTGAGTGGAGATGACGATATTTACAGAGTAGAAATAGAAGGTGTCGGTGCTCGTGGAGCTAAAAAATCAGTATATAATAAAATAAAAAGATATCTACAAACATATACTGTGTATAGAACATATGATTATAAAGAGGCTAGAAAATCACAAGTATTTTTAGAACCGATAGTTTTACCAAAAGGATTAAAGGAGGCACTTGTTGAATATTAGTTATGGTATAACAGTTCATAACGAAGTTGACGAACTTGAAAAGTTGTTAGGAAAACTTCTTGTTAATATGGATGAAGAAGATGAAGTTGTAATTTGTGTTGATGGAGATGACATTGGTGTAAAGGATGTAATTGAATTATACTCAATAGATAGTAGGGTTATACACTATGACAGAAAACTTGATGGTAACTTTGCAGACCATAAAAACTCTGTTATAGAAAAGAGTAGTGGTGATTACATATTTCATATAGATGCAGATGAGTACCCAAACAAAATACTTTTAAAACAATTAAAAGAAATACTAACAATAAACGATGTTGATTTGATTTGGATTCCAAGAGTAAACACCGTTGATGGATTTACACAAGAGGATGTTCAAAAGTGGGGATGGAGAGTTGATGAAAAAGGATGGGTAAATTATCCTGATTATCAAGCAAGAGTTTTTAGAAACAGAGAAGATATAAGATGGACAAGACCACTACATGAATATATTATAGGTTGTAAAACATATGCTCATCTACCACCACACGAAGAGTTGAGTTTATACCATCCAAAGACAAAAGAAAAACAAGAACAACAAAATAATTTTTACATGGACAATTTTAAAAGAGAGTTATTAGTAAGGAGTTGATATGAAAGTTTTGGTTACAGGAGGAGTTGGATTTGTAGGTACAAATCTAATTATAAGGTTATTAAAAGATGGTCATGAAGTAGTTTCGGTAGATGATTATTCAATGGGTAAAAAAGAAAATGAACAAGATGGTTGTACATACTATGACATGAATCTTTCAGAAGAACCTTTGGAAAAAATCAGAATGAGTAAACCAGATATTATTTTTCATTTAGCAGCTAGAGCAAGAATAGTACCCTCAATCCAAAATCCAGCTTACACATTATTTAATAACTTAAATAGTACAATAAGAGTGTTAGACTATGCTAGGTCAAAACAAATACCAGTAGTTTATGCTGGTTCTTCTTCTGCTCATGGTGATTTATATGCAAATCCATACACGTTTTCTAAATGGAATGGTGAAGAGTTGTGTAAGTTATATGAAAGTGTTTATAAATTACCAGTAGCAATATGTAGATTTTATAATGTATATGGTGAGTATCAATTAACAGAAGGAGCGTATTGTACTGTTCTTGGAATCTTTGAAAGATTACATAAAGCTGGTAAGGCATTGACGGTTACGGGTGATGGGGAACAACGAAGAGACTTCACATATGTCGGTGATATTGTAGATGGATTGTGGAGATGTGGGAAGAGTTTATACGACACAGGTGATAGAGCAGTTATTTCAGGAAAGATTTTCGAGTTGGGAAATGGAAAAAATTATTCTATTCTAGATTTAGTAGATGCATTTGGAGAAACGGAAGTGGAATACATTGCAGCTAGACCTGGTGAGGTTAGAGAAAGCTTAAATACAGACACAAAAGCAAAAGATATGTTGGGATGGGAACCAAAAGGTGATATAATAGAATTTATAAAGGATAATTATGTTTAATTATTCTGAATATAGAAATATAATAAAGTTAGTTCAATCCTATTTACCTATTTATGATTTTAAAGATGTTTTAAATTATAATCCGTCACAATATTGTGTGCTTAGACATGATATAGAATTTTCAATAGACAGAGCTTTAATATTAGCTCGTATCGAAAGTGATGAGTTAGATGTTAAGTCTACTTATACTGTTCAGTTAAGGAATAATACTTACAACGCTTTATCACAGAAGAACATAGAAGCAATACAAGAGATTAAAAAGTTAGGTCATAAAATAGGATTACATCAGAATCCACCACCGATGGGAGACGATGAGTTGATAGATTACATCTTAAAAGATATCGAGACTTTAGAACATTATTATGATTTTGAAGTGGATAGATTTGCTTTTCACAGATGTGGTAGTAATCCTGAAATATTAGAGAAATACGTTGAGGTTCCTAATAAAATAAATTGTTATGGTAAGGAGTTTTTCCATTACTTCAAAGGTCCTAGACCAGATAAACTTGATGTACATTATCTAGCTGATTCTAACCATCAATGGAAATATGGACATCCTATGCATATAGATTATTCTAAATATCCATGGCGAATGCAGTTGTTAACACATCCGTTTTCTTGGACTGAAAATGGTTATGAGAATATGAATAACTTTACTAGATTGATACGTGAAAGAACAGATGAGTTGGTCAATGATATGAATAGTGAAACCACAACGTTTCCGAAAGAGTTAATGCCTTGAAACATAAAGTCGTAGTTTTTGGAACTAAACAATCTTCTATATCGTTGATGAAAAGTTTTATTGACGAAATAGATTTAATAGTCACCGTAAGTACAAAATCAAAAAGTAAGAATCATATAGCTGGAGAAGGTGATGTAGAAACCTTTGCTAAGGATAACAATATAGAGTGTTATGTAACAGATGATTATTCTTTAAAAAGTTGTACAGACTTTTTTAATAATAATGAATTTGAAATTGGTATTTGTTATGGTTGGCAAAGATTAATACCTCAGTATATTTTAGATAATTTTAAGGTTGGAGTATTTGGAACTCATGCAAGTCCTTTGGGGTTACCATATGGAAAAGGTAGGTCACCATTAAACTGGTCAATTATCAGAGGTTTTAATCAAGTTTATTTTAACTTGTTTAAGTATGTTGCTAAAGCAGATAGTGGTTTATTATACTCAACAATAAAGTTTGATATAAATAAGTGGGACAACATAGAATCTATAAAAATGAAGGACTTGATGATATCAAAAAAGGTTGTGTCTAATCTGTTAGATGATTATAAACAAAATACAATTGAATTATTTAATCAAAAAGATGATATAGAAGAAACATTTTTTCCTAAAAGAACACCAGAGGATGGTAAGATAAATCTAGAAGACGATATGATTGACATATATAATTTAATAAGAGGTACATCCAAACCATTTCCAGGTTCATTTTTAAACTATGAAAATAGTAAAGTAATATTTTGGGATGCTGTACCATTTGATACAAAAATAGATTTTAGTGATTATGAACTTGGTGAGATTGTAGATTTTTTTGGAAATAAATTTATTGTAAAATTAAGGGATGGTTCACTTTTAGTAAAAGACTTTGAGTGTGAACGGAAGTTAAAAAGAGGTTGTATATTATCATGAAGAAAAATGTTGTAGTAATACCATATGTTAAAAGTAAAAGTTTTGAAGAAAAGTATGGTGATTGGAAATGGATGGACATTGCAGTCATGACATGGGAATATTGGTGTAAGAAAAACGATTGTATCTTATACATTTACGACAAACCAAAGTATTCAGATTTAAAAAAACATAGGATAACTTGGCAAAGGTGGTTCGATGTGTTTGATTGTTTAGAAGCAGAAAACATAGACTATAATAAAATTTATATGGTTGATGCAAATACAATGGTAAGGTGGGACACACCAAATTTCTTTGAGTTTTTTGATGATGAGTGGGGTTGTTGGAGAGATACTGATAATTTGAGATGGATAAAAGAAGGTATTGATGGATATAAACCTTTTTTCAATGAATTTGAACTAAGCACACAACAATATCATAACGCTGGGTTAGTGGTGTTTAATGAATCACATAAAGAGTTTTTAAAGTCATTTGAAAAATTATACCACGACAATTATGATTTCTTTGAAGAAGCACAGACTAAAACAATAAAAAAAGGAACAGACCAATGTCCATTAAATTATTGGTTAGCTATAAATAAAGTCAAGACTAAAACAGACGTACCAATAAGTTTTAAGTTAACTCACATCCATAGAAAAGAGATGTTTAATTACAATTGGCAACTTGAAGAAGACCAAACACCATTTTTTATTAAGTATGGATATATTTGGATGTTCAATGGTATGCCAAAAGACCAAAGAACATCATTGATGTCTCATACATGGGAAATTGTAAAACATAATTATACTTTTAATGATGATGAATTATTACTAAATTCTGTTAGACATAAAGATACTTTTAAAAACGCAACATCTAGAAAGTTCAAAAAAGATTTAATAGAATATTTTAAAGATGATAAATACAGAGAGATGACTGCAGTGGAATTGGGTTGTTGTCAAGGTGACACTACAAAGATTTTGAGTTCTTTATTTAAAAATGTTTATGCATATGACCATTCTGTAGAAAACGTAAACATCACAAAAAATAAGTGTGACGAAAATGTAGAGTGTCATGTAATGGATGTTACTAATGATGAGTGGAAGTTTCCTAAAGCAGACGTAGTTTTTATTGATGCTAGTCATGATTATCCTCAAGTTGCAATAGATATACAAAAAGCAGTAGATTATTTTGATAATCCTATTATTATTCTTGACGACTATGGTAATCCTAATAATACCAATATCAGAAACTCTATTAACCTTAAGGTAAACGAAGGTGTCATAAAAGTAGATACTCACATAGGTGAAAAACAAGGGTTTAAGACTAAATCTGGTTGGACTATGAATGATAGAGAAGGTGTAATTTGTAATGTCCGTTGAAAGTTTAATTAGAGATACGAGTATTCTTGATACAAATTCTGAGTTAGAGTTTTTACATGAGTTCAAAAATGTTCCTGCTTCTATGGCTTGTACAACTCAAATTATCGACAAGGACATTGTTAAAAATCAGATATGGGATATATGTAAAAATACTGGTTTAATACAACTTAGGGAACCTTTACCTTTAGATGTAGTTTACATGTTTCCCCACAATGATGCAGTCGGAAAAGATTGGGATTTACATAACACAAATTTTGTTAACTTTATAAAAAAACACGAAGTAAATTCTGTGCTAGAAATAGGTGCAGGTTCTTGTAAACTAGCAGAAAAGTTTTTAGAAAATGGTAGTGGTTATTGGGTTGGAATGGAACCAAACCATGATTATAAAAAAGTTAATATTAAAAATTTTAAATTGGTTAGAGAGTGGTTTGATGAAAACTATCAGTTGGATAACGATTACGAGGTGATAGTTCACTCACACATTTTGGAACACATCTATAATCCTATTACTTTTTTAGAAAATGTTAGAAGTAAAATGTCTAATGATACATTACATATTTTTAGTTTACCAAACTTTAAATATTCTTTGAGTAATAAATTTACCAATCAATTAAACTTTGAACACACAGTTTTACTTACTGAAGATATAGTTGATACTTTACTAAAAAGAGTTGGGTTCGAAATAATAGAAAAGGATTATAATGAAGGATTACCATCTATATTTTATGCTTGTAAAAAAACTGAAAAGATTAATTTAGAATTTAACACACAGATATATGAAGACAACAAAAGTATGTTTCTTGACTTTGTTAAATTTTATCAGAAAGAAATAAATAACTTAAACAAAAAAATTAAAGATTTTGATGGTGAGGTTTATTTATTTGGAGCACATATATTTTCTCAGTTTTTAATTTATAATGGATTGGATACTGAGAAGATAAAGAATGTTCTAGATAATAGTGAAATGAAACAAGGTAATAGATTATATGGTACTAATTTTAAAGTATTGTCACCCAAAGTTTTAAAAAACAAAAGTAACGTTGCTGTAATTTTAAAAGTTGCAAATTATAAAGATGAAATAAAAACAGATATAATTGATAATATAAATAATAGTGTTACTTTTTGGGAGTAGATTTTGAAGATAGCTTACACGATAAATGGTTTAATCGGTGGATTTACTGGTAAAAATTCTGTTCAAAATGATAAATCAGATAGGGTTTTAATATTAAAGTATTTAAGTGATATACTTAATGAAAATATACGTTCAGTAAATGACGTAGATTTATTTTTATTTAGTTGGCATACAGATATGAAAGATGAATTTAATCAATTATTAAAACCTGTAAAAATAAAATTAGAGAAACAAATAAATTTTGACATACCTCAACATTTAAAACATGGAAATGTAAGTAGAGTAATTGCTCATAAAAGTAGGTGGTATGGATTTAAACAAGTAATGAATATGGTTTATGATTACGAAAAGGAAAATAATTTTACATATGATATGGTTGTTAGTTCTAGATTTGATATTTGTTGGAATAATCCATTTTCATTTGAAAAATTAGATAACTATCAGTTTCACATTCCTATACATCCTGATTGGTCAGACTATGGTTGGCCTGGTGATTCACCAGAAATACTAGACCATGTTTTTGCATCAAATTCTACTTGGATGAAAGAGTATTCTTCCATGTTTGATTTTTTAGATGAATACACACTTCCAGGCCAATGTCCACAATGGAACACAATATCAAATCACTTTTTAATGGTTTGGCATTTAAATAAATTAGGAATTTTATCTGAGGATATAGTTAAAAAATCATTTACTAATTGGTATGAAAAAAATCCAATAATAGCAACAGATGATAAGAGTGTCGATTATGATATATTTAGGTATCGTAATCTGAGTAGAGAGGATTTACTTTGAAAGTTGCAGTTACATTAAATGGAGTTATAGGTGGTTTATCTAAAAAGAATTATGAACACGATGATAATAATGACATGAAACCAATCGTTGAATGTGTTTATAAATCTTTGGATAAATGTTTATTACAGAATAATGACATAGACATATTTATATTTTCATGGCATCCAAATGAAGGTGATTATTTAGATAGTGTTTATAAACCAAAAAAGTCAAAACATATAAATCAGATTGTTTGGAACAACTTACCTAGTTGGTTACAAGAAAATCCACAACGAGTTCAAGCACATATAAGTAGATGGTATGGTTTTAAAGAAGTGATGAAATTAAGACAAGAATATGAGTTGGAAAATAATATAAAGTATGATTTAGTTTTAAATGGTAGGTTTGACCACTTTTGGGAAAGGGATGTGATATTTTCAAAGTTAGATGTTGAAAAGATTCATACAGCAACACCCACTTGTGTTAATTGGGGTTGGCCTCATGGTAGAGCAGGAAGTGAATTACGTGGAGATTTGTTTGTTATGAAACCAGAGTACATGGATAAACTTGCATTGATGTACGATAATATTTACGAGTATACTTCACCTGGTCAATGTCCACAATGGAAAACAATATCACATCACTTTTTAACAGTTTGGCATTTTAGAAAAATGGGATGGTTAACTAAAGAAATGATTGAGTTTTCTTTTCCATCGTGTATACTAGAGATGTCAAATTGTAGAAACGGAGTTCATCAAAACAAAAATGCTTTACCTGTTTTTTGGATTTTAAGATTAAAAACACAATTTGAAAATTTAACCGTTGAAGACCTGAAAAATAAAATTTAATTTGAACAAACATGTGTATATTTATAAGGGAATAAGTTATGAACAAACCAAAAACAATATTTTGTGATATAGATGGAACGTTATGTGAATACCCATACTCTTCTGAAATGGGTAACTATGAATTTGATAAAAAAAATATGAAACCATTACCAGGTACCATAAAAAAACTATGGGAATGGGATAAGGCTGGTCATATGATTATTTTGACTACTGGTAGAAAAGAAGGTATGAGAAGAGTCACAGAAAAACAATTAGAGAATGCAGGTATCATTTACGATAAATTAATCATGGGTATAGGTGGTGGTGCTCGAGTTTTAATTAATGATTTAAAACCACATAGAGATGGTGATACAGCAATTGCTATAAATTTAAAAAGAGATATAGGAGTTAAAGATGTCGAAATATAGTCACATAGAAGATGCTTGGGTAAGAGAAGCATTAGAAGAATACAAAGATAAAATAGATGAGAACAAATCTCATCGTTTAGATATTAGTTCATACAGAGTTGAAAAACCTTGGGGTTACGAACTTTGGTTAGAACTCAATGAACACTATGCTTATAAACTGATTCATATGAATAAAGGATATCAGAGTAGTTTACAATGGCATGAAAAGAAAGTTGAGACTAACTATGTTATTGAAGGTGAAGCTGAAGTTCTTTTACAAAAAGAAGATGGAACTATGGAGTCAAGAACATACAAAGCTGGAGATGGATGGTGTGTTCCGTTGAAGACTAAACATAGAGTTATTGCTACAACTGATTACACAGCGTTAGAATGTTCAACTGCTCATCTAAATGATTGTATCAGATTTGAAGATGATTCAGATAGAGGTAGTGGTAAGATAGAGACTGAACACGAGGGAAACTAATTGAATAAATTCTGTATACTAGCTGCTGGTAAAGGTACTAGAAACAATAATATATCTGGTTTACATAAAGCTTTATTACCTTTAGAAAACAAACCAACAATATCACATATAATAGATAAACTAGGTGATACAGAAATAGTTATTGCAGTAGGTTATAAATCTGAACAAATAAAAACTTACATGGATTTAGTACATTCAGATAAAAAAATAACTTATGTTGATGTTGATAACTATGAGGGTGTTGGTTCAGGTCCTGGTTATAGTTTACTATGTTGTAAAGAAGAGTTACAAGAACCTTTTGTATTTACATCAGTAGACACATTAGTTACCGATGATATTGATATAATGTCTGTCGATGAAAATTGGTTAGGTGTCTCTTCTGTAGATAGTGATAGTTCACTACAATATTGTTTAGTTGAGGGTAGTAAATATTTGGACAGACTATATTATGGAGCAGGTGATACTGCTTACATAGGCATGGCAGGTATACAGGATTATGAAATCTTTTGGGATTCTTTAGAGAAACATAAAATTATCAAAGATGAATATCAAGTGGTTCATGGTTTTGATGGGTTAGAACACATGAGATTAATTAATTTCACTTGGTATGATACTGGTAATAATGAGTCTTATTTAGAGACTAAGAAAGTATTTTCAAATGATATTGTTGCAAATAAAAGTGATGAGGCAATATTCATAGATAATGGAAAAGTTGTCAAATACTTTGATGATGAACAAAAAGTGTCTAAAAGAATAAAGAGAGCTGAGTACCTAAATGGTAATTGTCCACCAATACAATCTGTAAATAGTAATATGTATGCTTATGATTTTATTGATGGAAACTTATTATCTAATATTGATGATGAATCTCTAATGTTAAGTTTTTTAAATTATTGTAAAAATAATTTGTGGTTACATACAGAAAAGGATAATAATTTTTTAAACAATTGTAAACAAATGTATGAGATAAAAACAAAGAGTAGAATAGAATCCTTGTCTGGCTCTGATATAGATAATATAAGAGTTGTAAATGGAGTAGAAGTTAAACCTATCAAAGAAATGTTAGATGAAATAGATTGGTCAAAATTTTATGAAGATGCACTACCAACACTTTTTCATGGTGATTTACAACCAGAAAACATATTGTTCGATTCTAAAAAACAAAAATTTGTATTGATAGATTGGAGACAACAATTTGGTGATAATTTAAAGGTTGGTGATGTATATTATGATTTAGCTAAACTATATCATGCGATCCTGATAAATGGACAAACTATCTTGAAAGATATGTTTGATTGTAAAATTGATGGTGACATAGCAGATGTAAGTTTTTATGCAAAGAGTAATTTGGTGTTCTTTAAAAATATATTTCGTGACTTTTGTCACAAGAATGATTACAAATGGTTTAACGTAGAACTTTTAGGTATACTACAATATTTTAGTATATGTACTTTATATGATGACTTTAAAGATGGAAAGTACGGAAGGTTTTTATTTTTATACGGAAAGTATCAGTTAACAAAATTAATGAGTAGGAGTAACAATGCAAAAACAAAAGTTAATAAATTTATATAAAAACGAATCAGCAGAGGTATTCAATAATATACCAACGTCAAAGATAGTTGAATTTGTGGATATGGTTTTTGAAGCATATGAAAACGAACAAACTATATTTGCTTGTGGAAATGGTGGGAATGTTGCATCAGTTCAAAACTTAGTGGTTGATATGAACATGCACCCATTCGTTTCTGAAGATAAAGGAGCTCAGACTATTCCACGAAACAAGTTCAAATGTGTTAGTCTATGTAGTGACCAAGCTAGTATTACTGGCATTGGTAATGATTTGGGATTTAGGTTTATATTTAGTGAACAATTAAAATATCAAGGTATCAAAGGTGATATTGTATTTGGTATGTCTGGTTCAGGTAACTCGAAGAATGTTCTAGAAGCTTTCAGAGTTGCTAAAGAAAGAGATATGAAAACAATATTGGTTACAAGAAACTCAGTTAATAATTGTAACGACTTTGCAGACTTAACCATATCACTCGAAGGTACATCAGAGTTTCCTGGTCAAACAGGTGGTAACAACAATAATTTCCACTTTGAAGATATCTTATCAAAGATAACTCATATAGCTGTGGGACTATTAAAGGAGAAAGTACACAATGAAAATTAATCCAAACATATTAAGAAAGAAAGTCATAGATATGGTTGTTGCAAAACAATCAGGTCACATTGGTGGTGCTTTTTCTATGGCTGAACTAACTAGTGTTTTATATGAGGACTATGATATTGGTGGTAAAGATAAATTGATATTATCAAAAGGACATGCAGTTCCAATTATCTACGCTGTGTTACATGAAACTGGTCAGATATCAGATGAAGAATTAGATTTGTTCAGAGAAATAGATTCCCCACTTCAAGGTCATCCTGATAAATTAAGACTACCTCAAATGGATGCGACAACAGGTTCTTTAGGACAAGGTTTGAGTATTGCTATTGGACATTCACTTGGAAAGAAATTAAAGAATGAGGATGGTACTATATTTTGTATATTAGGAGATGGAGAACTTCAAGAAGGTCAAGTTTGGGAAGCTCTTATGCACTATCCAAAAACAAAGATGAATAATATGATTTGTATCATTGATTGGAACAAAGGACAGAATGATGGATACTCAAAAGACTTCAGTATTATGTATGATAATTTAGAAGAAAGAGTTTCATCTTTTGG
>Ga0209645_1001210_pt1 | contig 13007 bp, 2 predicted proteins | sample ETNvirenome_6_30_FD_184070 | JGI IMG/M metagenome (GOLD analysis project Ga0209645, IMG submission 184070) | Marine viral communities from the Pacific Ocean - ETNP_6_30 (SPAdes) (version 2) | ecosystem: Environmental > Aquatic > Marine > Oceanic | place: Pacific Ocean | collected 2013-06-19
TTCCTCTAACACTGTCAGGACTCTTGTTGAGAGTCATATCTTAGAGCGAAACAAGTATTGGTCTAAGTTTCCAACCCTTGAGGGCTTAAATACAGCCCCCGAGGGTATCACGCCAGGACCAGTTCCGGAGACCACTACTTTGCGTGCTCCTCTTACAGATGGACGCGCACAAGACCCAACAAAGCACCAAAAATTCTGGCAGGAAAAGGCATCTCGTAAGGAGGCTCCCCTTAGCACTGGCGATACAACTTTTGATGATGCGCGTGAGAGTTTAAGGAAAGTCATCTATCCTTCCAAGTCTACGGTGCCTGAAAAGGTTGTTGATGTCAAGGCAAAACTACAAGTAGAGAGGAAGTCTCCTCGACGTGTAATTCGAGGCGGAATTAACTATTCTCAAGAAAAAGACAGAAACTTAGTCTATAATGCGACTTTCCCCGCTGGTCCCGTCGCTGCTAGTGGTACTCCACTAAACGTCTTGCTGATGTTCAGTAGGGACACACAAGGGCTTCAAAACGTAACATCCTCAGCTCCCGAAGATTTAAGAAAGCTGTATTACAGTTATCAATCCTCTTTCCGCCGCGAGGATGAGACTGGAACAAAGGGGGTGAACAACAGCACTTACACTTCAGTCATGAAGGGTGACATCGCTACGCCATTTAACCTTTTGAGCAGCTCTGTCACCACTGGTTATAATAAAGCAGTAGTGACAAGATTTAGAACGGGATCGCAGGTTACAAACCTACACTCTGATACTACATCGCTAACCAATCACATACCTATGCAGGGACCGTTTACGCAGGAGCACGTTGGTGGACGACAGCATCGTCACATTAACATAAACCGATTTAACAGCGATCTCGGTACAACAAATAACATCGACGATCAATTTACTAGACCTGAGGGCTGGCAACTTCTCCTTGGACCAGAGTATGATACAGTTGGACCAGCTGCTATGGGATTTGTGGGACCAGATTATCCTGCAACATCTGAGAGTACGTACCCATCAGTTCAAAGAGAAAAAGCAGTTTATTACAGAAATGTTCGCGCAAAGCGTCCAGTAAACATTAGAAACATTCGCCATACAACTTCTTCTGTAAACCTAGGAAACTTTGATAAGAATTATCAAGTAATTCAAACAGGTCGTAGCGCGCTCAATCGTTATTTTGTCGATAATGATGGTGTTGCGCTTCCAACTGCTCCCTTGGACCTCAAGAACACATTGCCTAAAACTAACACTTTGGCAACTCTGTTGGGTCTAAAATTTGGTGGACAAAGCTTAGGAAACTATTTTGGAGTTAAATACAACACTGTAGATGAAGTCTTGGACATTAGTAATCGCTATGAAGTGTTGGGTAATTTCCAAACGATCGAGAGAACGGGATCTTCAACTGATTCAGTAATAGTGAGTCGCTTCTCAGCCCCCGGAGGTCCTGAGGTAAATACGCTGGGTTATCTAGATATCCCAACAGCCGAAAAGGCAGTGTATAACGCCCTTCCTTTCCGTAACCTATCTATTCGCTCGTCTGGCAGTGGTGAGGCTGGCACAATAAGAGTTGATGATCAACTCAACAAGAGAAGAGGTCTTTCTAATCTACTTTCTTTGCATGCGGGAAGATTTGGGTTTGATCCGACTTTTGGATCGATTCCATCCGAGACATACATTACGCAACCCTCTTATCAAAAGAACAACCGCAATACACTCAAGAGAATTGAGTTTAGTGGACCATTTGGTTATGCCCAAAACGGCGCCACAACGACAGGTAGCGTATTTGACAATGCTTATGTTAACTTCTCAATTCCAAGAAGTGACATCCAGTATTCTTGGATCACGGCATCATATGAGCATGCTAGAATCCTAGGACATGCTTATGGAGAAAGTTTAGTATCTAGCTCAGCAGAGGGTGTCCAGCAAGCTATAGACTTTGTATCAGCTAGTCAGATATCTAGTGATGACGTTAAGGTCGATTTTGTCGGTCTTAACTCTCTTCTAGTCAATTCTATTAATATCGATACGAACACACTCTCTGGGGCATTAAACAGCAGCATTGCATCTCTAAGTGATGCAGAGTTGCTAAATGCGCTAAATCTAAATAGAAACGGACCATACGGGGTAAATACTTGGACACAAATACGTGGAGAGGCTAGCCCTGTCGCGCGAACGTTGCGAAGAAAGAACCTAATATCTTATGTTAGAAAGTCTAATTTTAATTATCCTCTCGATGTTGTTTCTAGTTCTGTTGTTTCACGATTTGGAGATGTAGAGAAGTACACGGAAAGCCCTGTGGTTTCCAAGTTCTCACCAATCATTCAGGATGTAACGGCGAACAACGTAGACCCTGATGGGAAAATAATTCAAAAGCCATTAAGCTTGGCTTCGTCCTTCGCTAACAATCTAAAAGCCTTTACGAACACAGAGCTTAACAACAAGTATAATGTGTCCGAGCAGCGCATACAGAACTACGATAAGATTAAGAATCTATACTTGAATAATCGAACTGATTCTCCTGATAGTCCTGTTGACAAATTTAATTATTTGCTTTATCGCGAGAGTGTATATCCTGCGATGATTAACGCTTACTCTAGTAGTGTACGTGTCAGGCAAAATTACGTCAACACATTCTGGAGAAACAATAGAACTGATCGAAATAGAGCAAATGTATTTAGATTTGGTGGCACTATACCACTTGAAAGTATGTGGTCAATGGATGCCCGTGCTGACGGCACTTTCCTGACCGGAACAATAACTGATAAGGTTTCAGAGCACGGAAATCCCTTCCGAACCTCTGTGATCGGTGGTTCAGGAATTTTACAAAATCTATATGCTCAGATTGGCAACGCTCTCGGTGGTAATGTCGATGCCCCAGCCTCACCATACTATGCTAGGCGCCATGATATAGCACCACAAATTAGGTCAGTTGTTGGTCCGGAAGGTCTTGACATACCCGAAACTGGTTCTGGTTTTGTGAGCCTAAACACCACAATACCCTTCCAAGTTGATGAGCAAATGTTTGGTGGACAAGCGCTCTGGGAGGCTGGAGCCCAAAACAATAGAACACCTTGGTACAATTCTTATGATGATTATGTCTCACAGATGCGACTAAAAGGTAAGGATTATTCTATAGTACCAGAGTTCAGGATTAGTGATCATGTTGAGACTTATGTAAAAGCATACGGTGGCGATTTCTTAGCTGATAACCTCAACATTCTTGAAATGTCCGGTGGTATTGAAGACAAAAATGTCAGCAACGAAGAAGGTTTCTACAAGACATACACAAACTCAGACTTTTTGAAGTTCTTCGAAGTTGTTAGGGATGATCACGCTGGCACTGCTAATCCAACAAGCCTTGGGTTGAGATGCAAAGGCTTGTTAAAGTTCTTGCCCTATAACGGATTCTATCCCTCCGAGAGGACAGTGGATCTAGCCAACATGTTCTCCGCTTCTTACGGAAACTATGTTAATTTGTCTGTCGCCGGCTCCTCGTTGCCAGCAGCAACATCCTCAAACGCTGCTTTCGCTGCCTTTGTAAACCCTGTGTATTCACCGGGATTACTATACAACACTATAAAGTCAGGTATCGCAGTCGATTACCCAATATTTACAGCGAGTATGGATATTACAGGAGGATACGGCGATCTGTCCTCTGAAGGAGGTACTGGATTTTATCTAGGCTCTGGATTCATATCCGGCTCTAGTGGTATAGGTAGGTTCCACCTTCGTCTTCCGTTTGAAACCCTTGTACAGCCAGAGAATTACCTACGTGATATTGATATAGTAAATATGGAAACACACGCTAGTGCTGCGCAAAATTGTACTGCCTCTTGGAATGGAGACGGCGGACCTCTCTATAAGTACATGGCTAGCAACTTCTTTGCAGAAGTGCCTGAGTTCTTCCTGCCGGAACAGCAGTTCACTAGCCTTGTTTCGTTGCCCGAATCAAAGTGGGGCGAGACCGAAAAAGACAAAGTATACGCTGCAAGAATTAAGGTTAGAAAGAGCTATAACGATGTTACTGTCCGAACTGGATCTTTGGGGTATAGAAACCCACTTACTCCAATAAGCCAGTGGCGAACAGATCTGCACGAGAGCTTTACAATGTATAGCCGACCAAGCGCATTTGGTCCTCCTGTTGGAATTGGCACAAACGTAGATTCTCTTGGCGGCTTTAATCCTTCGTTTACCCCTCCATATTATTATGGAGAATCTTGGGCGGATGTGTTTTTTACTGCTCCACGATCAGGTAGCTTTAATATTTCTGATCTGTTGTCAGCGGATAACCTAGCGGTTTCCTACATTCGTATTGGAGATGATTGGATCTATAAAGCCGGCTCTAGCACTGGTAATGCGTTTATACACACTATGCTTCACGGTGACAACATTGAGTATAACTCTATGCAATTGGACGCATCTTTTAACTTGTTTGGTAAGGCAGAAATTAAGAGCGTTACATATGACCCTGCTGGCAAGCCAGTATCTGTTGAAGATGATAGTACAGATAATGTTTGGGTTCTTCAAAGTAAGTTTGAGACACCTATGCTTAACTTCGCAGATGTCTCAGTGACTAATCCGCAATATGGATCTGGTAGCGTTGCTCGTGGTATGTGGCACCAATACGGCGTCTATCCGGACTCCCCAGATAAGGGAATATTCTTCTCCATCTCAGATATTCCTGAGGCTTATATTGTTAATGCCCTTGGCGGCGATCCAGCCCTTACCGGGTCTTTGGTCGATCTTGTGGGAATGTCTTCCGAAGAAAAGCGTCTCGGCGAAACTGCTCGATCTAAGGTTATCCGTGAATCAGTCGTGGCTATTCCATATATCGAGAGAGAGTCTCAGAGAGAGTTCTTTAAGATTTCTAAGGATGATATACAGCTTGCTCTAAGTGGCGCCCTAGACGAAGGAAACTCAATTCAGAATATGGTTGACGCAATGCAGAGATACGTATTGCCACCACGTTTCGACTTTATTGCAAACCCTGATAGGATCGATCCGTTTGCAATGTATATATTTGAGTTTGAGCATACCCTTGACCGTGACGACCTAACCGATATATGGCAAGGAATGCTTCCAAAGATTGGCTATTCTTTTGATGACGAGAGTGATGCCTTTAAAGAGGGTAAGGGTGCTCCATCCAACCAGGTGCAAAAAGAGGTCTCAATAACTCACCCACTTCTTGCACAACAGCTGCTAAACAAGGAATCATTCAACAACAACATTCGCTGGATGGTTTTCAAGGCAAAGCAAAAGGCTAATAAGAATTATTTCAGCAAGGTCATCAAGGATCAAATAAACGCAAACAATAATTTTGATAAGGGAAGAGCGGCAGAAATTGGTCGTGAAGACTCAACAAGAGCGGCTGAGCCCAAGTACAGCTATAACTGGCCATATGATTTCTTTTCTCTCGTGGAACTAGTTAACATAGAAGCAGAAGTAGAGATTTCTAACACCGAAGAAGATAGTTAAATATGGCGTTTTTCAATAAAAAGCAAGAGGTCTTGGATATTCAATTGACCCCATATGGCGAGGACTTACTTTCACGTGGAAAGTTCAAGCCTGTTTATTACGCTTTTTTTGATGATGATATACTCTATGATGGCTCTGGGTCCGCTGGAATTACAGAGGTTCAAAATGATATTGAGCCTAGAATTCAAGACAACACTCCTAAGAGCAAGGTTCAGTATGTATATTCCGGACCAGAAAAGCGAACAACCGATAGGATTCGCCAAGCCTGGGAGGAGATCGGCTCTGTGGCAATAGGGGAATATGGTGTACTAACTATTGGAGGCACGCCTGCTCCAATGCTGGAAATGGAACTGCTTGCCGAAGAGTCTCGCGGGCGCAATTTTGACGAGTTCTTTTACGTCGATCGAAACCCTCCGATATTCACCGATTTTAATTTTGTTGAGCCTCTAGGGTCAATGGAGATAGGGAGTGAATATGCTCCATCTTGGAGAATCATTGCTCTAAACGGGGAAGTTACTGGCGCCATTAACTATATGACAAGCTCTGCGGAGGCTGGTATACACAACAATGTAAGAAGAATACCGCAGGTTGATTTTGATGTGACATATAGAGTTCTGGTCGGGAACGAAAGAGAGATCAACATTGACTCTGGCTTGAGGGATAGGATTATTAGTCAAATTTTCGAAGACGGGACATTTTTATATCTAGCAGAGGATACTCCTAACATTATGTTGGTTGTGGATGAGGAAAACTCACCTATCGACATAGAATACGATATAGAAGTTTTTTCTGTGGAACGCGGTCCAGACGGCGCGGATACGCTATTAATGCCACTCTATTTCCAAAAGGCGCCAGAACAGGTTGTTAATGGCATACTCTTAGATCAAGATGAGATACCCGTGTTTAATTTGATTGATTTAGACCCGTCATATGCTGAGTATTTCTTTCAAGTCAATACAGACTTAGAGATTCCCGAAGAAGAGATTTGCCCAAGAATAACAAACCTAAGAAGCAGGGGCATTGTAGGCGGCAACATACCGTATGACTGCCCAGACGTTAAGAGGGTTGATCTCATGAACGTGTACGGCTCTGATACGGGAGAAGTGGAGATTTGTGATTAATGGCAAATGTATCTGAAGATAGCTTAAAAAGTGGTGGCTTCTCTCCCAATCTATATGTGAGAAGAATATCAATTCGTCAAGGCGGATCTATTAAATCACTAAGTTCCAATGTCTCTGACAAAGGTAATTTTACACGCTATAGAAAAGACAACGGAACTCTAACTTATGAGTCGATTAACGTGGACGCTCCGTTTATGGATGGGTCAACTGAGGTTGACCTCATGGTACAAGTGAAGGACGTTATCGATGCATCCACCGGTAGAGGTTTTTGGTTGAATGATATTGCAGGTCGCTCAAGATCTGTAATTTACGTTATACAGAGCACAAATCCAAGATTGACATCTGACTTATTAAGTGGAAGCTTTCTTGATAGCCCAAATCTACAAGTGCCAGCGGAGTACAGGGAACTCATTGATTATCAGATAAAAGAGGCTGCGCTAGCTTTTTCGGAAACAGAGGATGGGTTTATCTCAAATGCCACGAACGAAGTTACCGACAACACGATCGCGTCTCTTAATAGGAATTTTACATTTCATATTCCAGCAGCTGAGCCTGATCATCTTACCTATTTTACTTTTGTAAAAACGCCACCTCAAGGCGGGAGACGAACAAGATATACTCCCCACGGCATGGTGGTTGTGGAGAAGGTTATCGAGACAGGTTTGCTAGTTGATCAAGCTTTTGTATTTCGTGATTCTGATAATTCAATATGGGCTGGACCTGCCCATCTTCACCCCGAGCAAGGATGGATGGAAGGAGCTTTTCATGTTGACACGCTGCATGACAGCTTGCGAAGAATAGCCATAGGGAATTTTAAACTACAAGACGAGCGCGCATTCTCCAAAATTAATTCTTATGATATTGATCTAGGGAGGGTTCCAAACACAAGAGCTGAAGTTTCTGACGCTTACATTTCAAGGGCGCCCAACAATGAAGCCAGCATGATATTTACCTTTGATCACCTTAGCTATATGATCGAGAATTCAAAATATGGAAAGCTTTACGCCAATAGTTCTAGGCGCATACAAGCCGATCTTTTAAAGAGATCCAGAATAACAAATTTGTCAATTTTAAGGAAAAGAGTTGTTCCCCGTGATTCAGTTAACTCTATTGAAAGTGCTGGCAAAGTTTTATATGATTTTCCCGTGGAAGAACCACCAGAAGTTTTGGTAGTTTCAGCTGACCAAGGGGGCGTTCTTTTGGGTCAAGTTCGCTATGTCATTGATGGACCTGAGTACAATAAATTTAAAGATGTAAGTATATCAGCCCCTGTGCCTACTGATCATAAATTCTATGGAAGCATACAAGAGGTGGCTATTGATAAGATTGGGAGAAAGCGCACATTCGCGATTAGAGATGGCTCGATTGCCCGTGTGTCAGATGGAAAATATGTTTACGAGGCTCAGATTGAAGTTGAGGACGCTGCCCACTCTTATTTGAAACAGAAGCTGCGTAATTATGAGGACATGCTTAGGCTAGTAACAGCTTATTTGGAGCTAGCACGTAGAGACAAAACGTTTAATTCAAAAACTGGTAAGTTTGCTAGATCTTTTATAAAATCTCAAAAAGTTGACAAAGGATTTATACCAGTTTGGTTAACCTCAATCATATATCTAGTGGAGATATTGGACCTACTAACGGAGATTGATGCAGCAGAAAAAGCTAGCCTCGCTAACGACCTCTATAAGCTTGTCAACCCAGAACTGGGAACACTTAGTCATTTAGAATCTTATGTGGCAGCGCTGCAGGTTTTCGGCAAAAGATTTGGTTCATTGGTATCTAGTAGCAAGACAGCACACACGAAAGATAAGAGTTCAATTTCGCAGTCATCTGCTAAAGTTCGCATAGAAAATACTTTTGCTTTTACTGGAGTTTTTGATGCAAATGTAACCCACAATACAGGATTTCAGTATATTGATTTAGTCGACAACTTAAGCTTGACAATGAACGACTTTATTGGTCGCGTTGATAGCGAACTAGCTCGTTATAATAATAATTTATATACCGCAAAGGAATTGGAGCAGAATTTTGATTTTATAACTAATCAAGACGCTCAGGGATTAGTTGCTGCAAATACAAGGTACTCTTTTATAGCACCTAAGTATTTTAAAGTTATTGGAACTGTTGTTGATCTGTTGTCAGAAAACAAGGATTCCATAGACTTTACATCCGTTACTGCCACTATTAGATCAATCCTAGATAATCCAGCTAATCGAGATATGGATGTTTATATCGAGCGAGACGCAATAGGGTTGCTTAGAAAAACGGGCACTGGTCCTACCACGGAAAGACTCAACGCCCTGACGGCTGTTCTTGAGTCCGCCGCCGCCGATGAAGGAGTCTATATTGAGAAGGCACTGGAGAGGTCCATTTTAAAGACAGACCCCCTAGCCTCCTCGCAAGCTGAGTCTATTTCTTCGGAAGAGTATCTAGGTTCTAGTAACAAATTTTCCACTTCAACAAACGAAGTTCCAGTCAACACTACACGTTCTGTGATAGGCAATTCTGATTCTTTGTCCGTCTTGCAGGAGCTTTTTAGATTTAAGAATGCTGCAGCAAACAAAGACGTACCTCAATCTGAGTCGCTAGAGAACATTTCTTTTGATTTAACTAGGAATGACAATTTTATTAATAAGAGGCTGCGCCCCGAATTACAGCCAGCAAGCGAGCCAGGACGCCCGCAAGCAGTGGCTGCAGCGTTGCAAGATTTACCTGAGCAAATAAAACTCTTAACTAGAAGTAAGAGTAGGGTTTATAATGATAGCTCGGCTATGTCAACAACGATTACAGATTCTCAAACGGACGCTTTTATATACAACTTTTCTATGATACGAGTAGTGGAGTATCTATCCGGATATGAAGCCGAGGATGCGCGTCGTCCAGTTTGGACAAAGTTAAACTCTGAAGTTATGAGGTCCGCTCGTTCCGGGCTGCTTTGTCGAATTAGAAGCTATCTAGATTCAGCTACCAATATCGGTGCCTTCTCAGAATTGGCAGATATTCCAGTCTACAATGAATATTTCATTCTTTCTCGCGAAGGTATAGTAGCACCCACGCCACCAGCCTCCCTTAATCAGAGAAATATAGCATATAACAATTTAGGCAGTGGATTTATCGCGTCTTCTTATGTGGGAGGAGCCGAGGGTGGGATTGCTCGACGTTTAATTAGCTTTGAAAACCAAGTCCAACAGATAGAGGATCAAATAGAGTTTATAACTTCGTCAATAACTGGTGCGCCAACTAGTTCAACAAGAAGACTGTCAGGTGCCAGTGAGGTCGCCCCCTCCTCGCCCTCTTCTCGCCCGCAACCTCAAAGCTCACCAACGCCAACAGCAGAAGCAGTTACGCCAAGATCTAGAAGGTCTGCAAGAGGTAGGACTACCGGAGGCACAGGATACTAATGTTGAAAAGAAACTTTCTTATTGATTACAGCCAGACAATGGATAATTGGGATGAGACAGCATCTCCGTATGATAGAACCGAGGCAGCCCCTCTTGGGACTCCCCAGGCATCCCCTGTTAGAAGCGGGCAAGACCCACTTCGTAGAGATTATGGAAGTTTATACCTAGCTCGTGATGGGGCGTGGGGACCTCCTGTGGATCCCATCATAAGAGGCGCCCGCGCGCAAGCACCAAACGCACTTATCGAGAAGTATTATTTTAAAACTCAACTGAACACCGGTCGTTACGAGCCCCTTTCATACACCCCAGAGTTTGAAGCCCCAAATCGCGGTCCCGCAGTTTCTCCCACTGAGCGGCATGGCGCTGGCTCCGAATCATTTATTCTGTTCGGGGACTACGGAAAACTCTCAACGTATGGAGCTATCCACCAAAAGATCCGCATTGAGGCTAACAGAAGTTTGTTACCCGATGGTGGGACGGTTGAAACACAGAGCGTATTCGACTTGGAAGGTTCAGGGAGGGAGGCTGAAGTCGTCTCAGCGGCAGATATTGATGCTTGGAGAGGGTGGTGTATCCAGAACTACTATGGGCGAGAGACTCGCCGCGATGGCGGTCCTATCCCAAGAGGGTTCTTTAAAACCTACGTTGAGCATGCCGCTACATATGAGTCACCGTTTACCCCTTTAGAAAGGTCGCTAAGCCCCAATGATAGGGAGGCAGCAGCTGTTAATTTTGAATACAATTTCTATATTAAAAAGTATGAAATAGGAATTGAGAACGAGCCGGTAGATTCGCAAGTTATTTACCCACACCTCTATACCATGTACTTCGAGAAGTCTAGACAGCTAGGTTTGAGCGCTGGAGACGTTTTATCCGGCACCCCAACTATTTTGAGTGACGCATATGACCCAAACGTCCTTTACAGCGATTTCGTTACTTTGAATAGGTCAATAGACGAAGTGTTCATTAATAGCATGCGACTAGAGCTTTATGATTCTTTCACTGATCGCATTCATCGCACACCCCGGCGGGAAAAGGCAGGGGAGATAGATAAGGGAAGATATTTCGAGAAGTGGATGAAAGCTTACGACACTGTCTACAATCCGCTTGCTGGATCAGTTGCCCCCCCAGCGACAATAAGCGGGCTTCAGATTATAAGAGACAAGTATAAAAATATCTTGCTAACTGTTAATGCTGCGGAAGAAACTCAAACTTATAATCTTTATAAAGAACTGTTTCCAATGATATCAGAGGTTACATTCCCGCTAGCGTATCCTCAATTTATGAATCAGCCAGGATTTAGCCTCGGCGCTGGTCCAGCTCTAGCCCGCGCTAGCACAGTCGCAAGAGTGTGGGATGGTGTTTACGCTACGCAAAATGGCTCCTCCTCTGAATATGTTTTCGACGTCAATTTTGCTGAGGTCCATCAAGGTGGTCGTTCTGGCGATGAGTTATTATCAACATCTGACAATCTTTCTAGCGGGACAAGGAGAACAGTGTTTGATCTTGGCGAAATGTTTAAAAATCTAGATTCTTCAAGATCTGCACCCGGAAACAACGTGCAGTTTGTAGATAATTTTGTGTCCTTTAGGGCAGCGATTGGGGCTACTATAGCCGAGGATTCTGCTGGTATAGATATCGAGACAAACGAAGCAGAGTTGCCAGACGATAGAATACTGAACGTTTCTGATGACTCCCTCTCCTACATGGAGTTCGTGGATCAGGCAATAGAATTATTGCAAACACTAACTCAAAAGTACCTACGTTCATACGTGGAGATGATAGAATTTCAGCCAGCGTTTACCTGTCCTTTGTTTTATAGAATAAATAAATATCAAAGAATTAACGGACAAAGGGGCGCAATGATTCAAAGTATAATTGTGCCACAATATACTTCTATAAAAGACAAAATATTTGAGTATGTTGATACACAGCTTAGGTATAATAACAGCTATGAATATGAAATACTCGTAAACAACGTCGTTATTGGTTCAAAGTATAAATTTACCGAGCTATACTTGCCATATTTCTTAGACTTTGGCGAGATAACAGACAATCGGGTTGAGTATTATGGACCATCCGGCATAGCCCGCCTTCCGCAAAGAAGCTGGAGACCGCCACCTAGAGGTGACATTGGCATTGATGGTGCTGCTGCAACTAGTGAACCAGATACTTATGAGAGAGCCGCTGATATACCTAGGCGTGCTACAACAGTTGAGGGGGGATCTGACGAACCTGCTTCGATGAGAGGTTCAGGGAACCCATTCTTTGCCGAGATTGATGTTTTAATCGAGCCCTCCATTGTTGTAGTCGAGACACCATTTATAGCGACAACAATGCCGTGGAACGATTCACAAGACCAATCTTTTGGCGTTGGCACTATTCTAGACGATCCCGGCATTTCTCCAAACGTGCAGGTAATTCCTTATCGGGGTGTAGATAATAAAATTTTATTTAACTTGGAGACTGGCATAGGAGAAGAGTTTAACGTTCCAATTAGTATTTCTCCAACAGAAGAGCAGTATTATGTTCGCTTGCAAGAAAACAATAATGATGGAAATAACTCTTTAGTGTTTTACGAAAACGATGACCCTGCAGCAGCTTTTGAGATCTATAGAATCACTTCCCACCCTGCTACCTACAGAGATTTTGACAACAATATGATCGCCTCTATCACAACTGACGACAAGCTTATTGGTTACAGAAGAGGGGGGTCTGTATCATACGTCGACGACATTCGACCAAACACGAAATACTATTATATGTTCCGCTCAGTGGACATACATAACCACTATTCGTATCCATCTGAAATCTACGAAGTTGAGATGATAGAGGATGCAGGAGCAGTTTACCCTAGGGTTAGGGTTGTAGACCCGCTTCAGAGCCAGGGGAAGAAGACTTTACAAAAGAATCTAAAAAGATTCTTACAAATTAAGCCTCAATTGTCACAAAGACTATTTAATGTTAGCGAGACTTTCGCACCCCTCAGTCAAGAAGAGAATGCTTCTGCGCCCGTTACGGACA
>Ga0209645_1001211_pt1 | contig 13004 bp, 19 predicted proteins | sample ETNvirenome_6_30_FD_184070 | JGI IMG/M metagenome (GOLD analysis project Ga0209645, IMG submission 184070) | Marine viral communities from the Pacific Ocean - ETNP_6_30 (SPAdes) (version 2) | ecosystem: Environmental > Aquatic > Marine > Oceanic | place: Pacific Ocean | collected 2013-06-19
CCATCACTTGTTCTCCTCTGCTCTGCGCTCTTCGCACCAACAGCAATAATTTTCGCTTTCATTATATTTAAGAATACAATCACAGTCTAGGCAGTGTTCATGCTCTTCTTGCCCTTCGTCGCAGTTACAAAGTTCACTCATACTTTCCCTCCTTCACGTTTGGTATGGTCACGATCATGAATAAATCGTAAAACTTTGGGCAACAATTTATAGATGCAAGAATTTATATTTAATCGCCCACTCAGCAGGGCATCCTCTGCCCAAGCAGTATTTATACCGTCAAATAAATGCCATACATTATCAGTATAATCTAGTGACAAACAATAATATTGATTAGCTCGGGTTTTAAACCCTGCCGAATCATAACATAAATCTGTTATATCTATGCTATAATCCATTAACGCAATTTTATTCACTTAACTCTCCCTTCACGTTTGGAATCTTTTGTTCGGCGAGTATCTAACAAGTGTACTTGCCTATTGATTTCGGCTACCCTTCTTTCTAATCTTTTTAATGCGTCAGGGTTACTAAAACAGATTGTGGCTAGGGTGAAGATAACTACCCCTAGCCTACGACTATCATCAAACTCTTTCACAGAAACGCCAATAGCTTCATTCTCTAATTGAAACTCACGTTCAGAGGCGTAAAGTAGCGAGCTAATAATAGCTCGCACTTGTGCGATAGAGTGGGTAGTCTGTAAATGTTTACTCCCCATATCATACCCTCAACGAAGCGTTGTTAATTTCAAGGGTTGCATCGTTAAGTTCAACAGAGGCATCAATATCTACCTCTACACTGCGTATCAGCTCTTTTATATTTGCTTCAAACAAAAGCCATATTGAATCACGCAAAGCCTCATTTTCATGGAAAACAGTTTTAATAGCATCAGTAAGCCTTTCGGTTACTCTTTCACTAGGTGGTATTTTCCTAGAAAGATTGTTTTGGTATCTGTGCAGTTTCTCAATTTCATCTGCTAATGTACGGAGCGTCTGCCCTAAGTTTTCACAATCGGCAGAAATTTTCCCTGCTATATCCGGAACAGGATACTCGCTAGTCCTATTAGGATCAGCATAAATATCAGATAACCCATTTACTTCTTCTTTCTCATTCATGATATACTCCTTTCTTGAGTAATCGTTTGGTTATGTTGGTATGATGTGCAACAAGCCGAAAGGAAAAGTGTAATGTCGTACACTAAAATGACGAGTGCTGCACACCATATAATTATACTACTACAGGATAAAATTAATGATAAGTATCAATTTATCTTATTAGGTCTTAACCGAGGACGTAACCATTTATCATTATCTTTCTTTTTATAGAATATATGTTTTCCGATCCGTCGTATTTTGTGCAAATCATTTGCCCAGTATGGATGCACCTCATTATTATGATAGTGCGTTGCCTCATCACCGATAACTGTAATATGGTGACCCTCATTTAACATAAGTTCAGCAAGAGCTTTAGATGTCTGTAAAGAATTATGTTCTCTTGGTTGGTCTGATTTACCATCACACCACCAACTAAATTGACAGCCATCTTTATTCTCTTGCAAGACTACACTGCATACATCATTAGGATAATTAGTAGAGGCTACTCTGTTAAGAGTAACCTCCGCTATTGCTATTTGTCCCTCAATGGGTTCGGATCTTGCCTCAAAATAAATATTTAAGGCAAGACACATCAATGCTGTTTCTATCATTCAATACTCACTTGGTAGTAGTAAGACATTGTTAGTAAAGAAAAACTTCCATGAACCTTTCTCGGCATCTGTAAAATGTATGTTACGTGTCCATATCACATTACCATTGCCATCGTCGACAGTTATTTTAGCAGATCTATCTACTACATCTGTAATAGAAATAGAGTCTTCTTTTTCCTGCAAAAATCCTGCTGTTTCAGCCGAGTTTTCTACCACATCTAATGTGATAGACATAAACTCTTCTTTTTCCTGCAAGTCGGCAAGCTCGGTAGCTAGTATATCTAGGAACCAGTATGCACCTCCTCCGCAGTGTTCAGCAAAGAACTTTACACCATCAGTGTAAAGAAAGTTAGAGCTCAGTGGGTGACGAAACCATTGTTGTGTCCCCGTGAACATTTTTAAATTAGCTGATAATGCACTCATGCGTCACCCCCAAACAACTCTTCAGCGTCTAGTTCTGCCATGAGAGCAGTTTTTTCTAACTGTCTAATGAACTTTACCCTTTTATCATAATCAGCTTTAGCATCGCTAAACTCATTATGAACTTTCACATTGCCCTGTATAGGAGCTCCGTAGTAATCAGTACCATCTTCACGGTACACTATGTAGGCTTGGTTGATATCTGCATAATGTAGTATCAAACGAGACCTACCCTCGTTAAATACATATGCGTCTGGTTGTGGTTTCATAAATATATCCTTTCTGCGAAATATCTATACCTTATAATAGCAAGGCAGTTAGTATTGATAACTCTTTTGTTATCTTGTTTATTCCTCACATTAGCTAGGGAAATCATTATCTTTCTTCTCTGTCCAGTAAGTTCCTGTTAAATATCCACATGATGAGCAACCAATCTGTCTTGTATGTTCATTGAGTAAGAAAAAAGAGTTATCTCCACATAGAGAACAGACAAGAACGTCAACCTCGTAAGATTCTACAATGATGTTTTTCTCTTCAGAATGGGATCTTTTTTCTCTTGTGAATGGGATAACATTACTTTCTCCATGAATGGGGGGACTTTTCTTTTCTTCCATGTACATAACCTCGCTTTCTCACCGATGTAATAGTTATGATAAGCAAGTAACGGTGTCGGTGATTTGTATTCATCAGGCATAGCCTGAGGGTGTTTCGTTACTCCTCTTGCGGTTAATTCTACAGGGGGGCATCGCAGTATGGCAAGAATTCTTTCACAAGCATGGATCTTTTCATACCTGAAAGTATACTCTTTACATAATGCAATACCCAGACGCCAGAGCCATTTGTAGTTTTCTACGGTTTGTCCTGCCCATAATGTGCAAGGATGTTTTTGATGAACAGGTAAATATGGTCCCTCAGCATTATGTCGCCAATGAACAGTGCTGAGCATTTGGGTAGATTCTAAGGGCATTTTAACGACGTGCTTATCGCAATGGTATTGAGCGCAAGTTTCGTGGTCATAATCTAGTAAGAATATATTCACTCCTCACCCCAATCTTTGCGGTCTTCCTCTTCGTTGTAGCCTTTATAATATTCTTTTATTTCTTGGTCAGACATATTGTCTTCGCTTATTTCTTTGGATAAATGTGTTTTTCCTACGAAATAATGTGGACGTGGGGGACGACCATAATAGGCATCCATATTACCTCTATCTCTTGGGCTACCGTGTCTTGGCAATGAGTTGCCATAATGATATTTATTTCGCCCTTTTACTCGGTACTCACCTTCATTATCTGCCATGTAAAATCCTTTCTATGATTTTGCCTGTAATTTAGTGTAACAGCATTTAATTTATTTGACTTATTTTATTTGCTCTTTTTACTCGGTCTCGTAATTCGGTCGAGGAGAATCCATGTCCACGGCTATTGTAGTGAAGTTTTATATTTAAATCTTTATGCAGGTGTTCTCCGCTTAAAGGTCTGTTTTTATACTCTTCGCCTACTATACGGACGTTTACTCTAAGTATCTGTAATAGCTCGTGCATATCGTGTTCAGTATGATAAGGTAAAACATAATCAACGTATTTTATTGCTTCTAACTGTATAAAGCGTTCATGGATGGATTGCACTGGTTTGTTTTTCCATTCACGCTCTTTACTTGGATCTATGTGTAATCCTACGATTAAATAGTCACACACCTCACTTGCCTCTTGCAGCATTAAAACATGACCTGCGTGTACTAAATCAAATGTTCCACAAGTAAATCCTACAATCATTACTCTCCCCCTTTAACTATCATCACATAATGTTTTGATTATTTCAGAAACAGGTTCAAAAATCAATTCATTTCTGTACGTTTTATTTAAATAATCTACCCCTCGTAAAAAAACATCTTCTGCCATACCATTACCTTGTTGCATTAAACGATAGCAATGCAGTACAAGTTCTAACTTATCGGCAATATCACACATCTTTTTATCTTCTTCAGTTATTTTGTGTATAGTATCACCTACCCTAATGGATTGTTCATAAGCTCTTTCAGCTTTTAACATCAGTTCATTGATTTTAGGGTAATTCCATTTAGTCGTAGCAGGTACATCACCTACCTCAGCCTCTGCTACATCATGGTATAGTAAATGCAAGATGCAGTTTTTACTTGCGTCAGGATAAAGGGTTTGCAGAATAACTATCGCCCTCCAAGTATGAGCAGCTACATTTTGCCCATCTCCTAACTCTGGTCGTGTATGATACCGAACAACGTGTCCACCTTTTAACCGAGCGTGTAGCTTGGCTAAGTTTTCATTTCGCTGTGGTTGTCTTTTAATCCTCTTGTCCATGGTTTCTCCGTAAATGTTTGTTTTGCTTCCCCCCAATTTGGTCCAAACTCTGCGTCGACTACGGAGGGTACTTCTAGTTTGACGCAATCCTGCATTATCTCCGTAATCTTTTTAGCTTGGTCTTCACTTTCTACGGAGACATCTAGTTCATCGTGTACTTGAATCATGGGAAGTATACCTTCTTCAGCTAAAGCAACCATCGCAGCTTTAGTTTGATCGGCAGCACTTCCTTGGATAAGTTTATTAAGAGCTTTATAAGTAAACGCTCGTTTGATTGCAGGACCATGTTCGGCATAAGCTTCTTGGTAAGTCATTGGTTTCCAACTCCCATACTTGTTTGGTTCCCATTTATCAAACCTACAACGTCTGCCTAGAACGGTACGAATCACACCTTTTTGGCTTGCTCTGTTTATAGCGTAATCACTCAGCTCTCGTACGAAAGGTACTTTTTCATGGTATTGAGCAAACAACTCTTTTGCATCTTCAAACTCTAAACCTAAACTTGCTGCTAATTTTTTAGACCCCATGCCGTAGAATAACCCAAGGTTAATATCTTTAGCCTGTTTACGAGGAACCCCCACAATATCTGCCGCCATTTGGTGAAAGTCTGTTCGTGCATCTGCATTGTATTGTTCTGCAAAGTCAGAAGCCCCTCTGAAGCCCATGAGCTTGCTGTAATGCACAACAATGCGCGGTTCTTGGCTAGAGTAATCGAACGCGCCCCATAATGTGTCTTGTTCAGGTATAAACAAGCTACGTATCATTGGACCAATTTCGCCATGCCTAGCAGGGATTTGTTGAAGATTAGGGTTACTATAACTAAATCTACCTGTGACTGTGCCACCATCGTCAGAACGCAAAGGGTGTAGCTCAGCATGGATACGCCCATTTATCTGGTGCTTTAATATTGTATCTACAAAAGTAGTTCGTGCTTTATTAAACTCTCTAGCCTGTACAATCATTTGTGGTATTTTGTGGGGATGGTTTGCTAAGAATCCTTTAGTAAAACTTGGTGCTCCTGTTTTTTCTGTTTTACTATACTCTAAACCTAAAGCATCAAATGCTTTTGATACACTCTCAGCAGCCCACAACTCTACAGCGATACCTGATTGTTTTTTAATTTCGTCAAGTAATTTCTTTTCACGTTGCTCTAAATCAACTTTAATACGCTCGGCTTTTTCTAAATCTACGCGGACGCCACGTTGTCGCATAGGTATAATCGTTTTCAATACTTTTAGTTCTAAATCAAAAATATCACCAATATCTTCTTTTATGATTAGCCCTTTAAAATGTGTCCACAAGCGTAAAGTCAATGCTGCATCTTGTTCTGCGTAAGCTCCTACATAAGCAGCAGGGAGTTTAAACATCTCACTTTTAGCATTGATACCAAATGCCTCGGCTGCTTCTCGTAGCTCTTTTTCTGATTTACGCTCTTGTAAGTAATCTCTGCCAATAGCGTTTAAGGCATAGCTAAAACGATTTTCGTCTAACAAGGGGGCAACGACCATTGTGTCTACTATTCTTCCTTGGATAGTTACACCTTCAGCAAGCAACCACCCGACATCATAAGGAGCGTTATGGAAAATATAATCACGATCCTTTGAACATACCTCTTGTAACCACCTGATTGTTGTTTTGGGGTCAAGATTAGAACCTAACTCGTGTCGTATAGGAAAGTACCATTGATCGCCTTCTACTGCTACAGCGATACCTATAATATGCCCATCTTTTCTAGCCCATCCTGAACCCATTGTTGTAAGGTTAGGATCTCTAGTTTCTAAATCTATAGCTACCTCTCTAGCATGGCTAAGATCTGGATAACCATCAGGCATAACCCATTCAGTCGGGGGTTGAAATAAAGGAAACTGCATTACTCTTCACTTTCATCGGTTGGTTGCATTTATGACATTTAGCCCACTTATTTTTCAAATTGCGAAAAGTAACCTCCTTTGTAGCTCCACACTCACAAACGGCGATTAACACTTCATCTAGTTTTCCATTCGCATCTGTCTTCGAGGAAGAGGTCTGGCTCTTGGTCATTCGTTGTTTCCTTCCGAATAATTTCTGCTTCAACTAACATAAGATACCTGCGTAAATCTTGTATATCATCCAAAATACCTTCAGCTCTAGTGTCTTTTTCAGCAGCAAGAAAGATGTCATAGTTGCTTTCATTTACTTGCTTTTCAAGCCTGTCCCACTTTCGGGCAAGCATCATAAACGCACCTACGCCACCTCTTTGTTTCCAACTGTTTCCGTAACTCTGCTCTGCCTTATGTAGTTTTGTAACATCTACTCGTGCTACTTTTTCTACGAGTGTAATCATTTCACTGTAATTATACTCGACTTTATCTGACTGAACACTCATTATGTTCTCCTCTCTAACCATTCAAGACACGCCTTACGCCATGCCCTATCGTTAATTGTTGTTGCCTCGATTATGGCTTCATCCATAAATAGTTTGTTTGTATTTTTACTTTTCCATGCTCTCCAAGATTTAATCATAGGCGTTGCTGTTGTGTTCAGGTAATCATTTATCGCACCTGTATCTTCAACTTTGTCATTGTATTTTAATCTTGTTTTACTAGCCTTATTATCGCCTCCCCACCTTTTAAACCACTGACTAAGGTCTTGATCAAAAGTAGCAGGGTTATCTATTAATGGTGGAGGGGCATAGCTTAACCCATCATCTGCTATAGTAAGATACGGTTCATAATCTAACGGCAAATTATCTAACTTTTGTAAGGTATCTACATAAGCATGAAGATTATTACTAAACTGATAATAAATCCCCACCCGAAGTCCACACATTGCTGCCATGTACTCTAGTAAAAAAGACATATGCACAGCGTTAGCTCCGTAAGCCCCCCAGATCATATCATTACTGCGATTTACTACAGTCATATTTAATTTGTCGTTACGAGACCAAAAATAAATCTGGGTATTACAAGGGTAATCTTTACCATCGTTATCTTCTTGCAAATCTTCCCATGGATCCCACATCCCAATAACTGTTCTTCTATCATTTGGATAATTCCTCAACCTATGGATAGCAGTTAATAATTGATCTTCTTTAAACCATTCTCTCCATCTAAAACCATATGCCCCATGAAAATGTTGACCATCATCACTGTAGGTATTTATCCTGCCATTAAACTGGCTAATCCATTCTACATCATTACGTCCTGCTAACATCCATAAAGATTCCATAAAGTGAAAGTATGGGTTAGCGTCTCGTTGTGGATAAAACAGTACTCGTTCACGGCTATTTGTATAAGTTGTCATAACAGGGGTGGGGAACTCTAAAGCTGCCCCATTACGAGTTTGCACTTCTACTCCGTTAACTTCTAATGCTTGTTTAGCTAGGTATAACGCCTCGCTTACGTTTCTTGCGTGTATCGACTGCATATTAGCCTCCTCGATGGTTGTTATTATAATTTGGTATGGTAGCCCTATTGTGTGTAGTCATTGCGCTCTTCGAGTAGCGTCGAAAGCCTCGGTAAACCAAAGAACTGTAGGTTTTTATTGCAATCGATAATTAGCTGAATATTCTGTTCTGGGTGACCTTTTTCAAGAAAATGCGTTGGTTGAGTTACAAGGTCTACATATTCTTGCGCTACGTTCCGCATATCAAATTTATATAACAGCCCTAGATTATTGTGTCGTATTGTTTCCCACTGTTCCTTATTAGTTAGCCCCTCATTTACTATGTCACCAAACTCTTCAGGTGTAGCTGTATGAGGTATTTCTATGTAATTTTGCCCAGACTTAAATATCTGGCTATTTTTCATACCCAAATCTGTAGCCATAGGCACAGCACCTTTGATCATAGCCTCTACCGTTGTACGATTAAAGTGTGCGCCATAGTCAGAATACTTTTTAGAAAAGCTAGGGTCTATTTGTAGCTTAGTTTCCCCAAGTAATTTTAATACTTCTTCATTAGGCACAACGCCACGATAAATCATGCCATGATCCAAAGCTACAACCCAAATACGATTACCATTAGAATCAAAATATTTAGGTTTGCATTTATCTTTACTGGTCATATATCTATATTCAATTCCTGCCCCACCGACTACAACAGTCTCTTTTATAAACGGTACAGCACGAACCAAAGTATCTACTCGTTTCCACGCTTTAAATATTTGGATTGCTAATGCACCACTACGTTGATCAAAATCATAACCAAAATCCCCATGTATTTTAAATGGGTTTAAGATTAACTTGCGTGGAATATCTAAATATTGTGCCGAGTGATACGCACTTTCATGAACGCATACAGCCGCATGAAAATAATCTGAAACAGAGATAAGGTGTGGATACAACTTAGGCAGGTTGCCATCATGTATGATAGCAATGTTTTTGCTACCATGATCATACAAATCTAGCCAAGCTGTAATCTCTGTATTATCTTTATTAAGGGTAGGTACAGGTATGTGCCAGAGAACAGCATCGTATCTACTGCACTTTTCTTTAAATAGCTCTCGTGCCTGTTTACTCACATAAGGTATCTTGGGTATACCTTTCCACCCTCGTGCTTGGTGAAACTTATACCCTGTCCCACCTTCTAAAGGTTTATAATCTCCATCCCTACCTCGGATTGGTGATCTATTAGAAACAGCACTTTTAGGAACGAGCATACAAAAATCTACTTCGTGCCCTAACTCTTTTAAACCTTTAGTCAAATACTCAGCATGGTTAATTATGCCACCATAATCTTGTATTTGGAATAGTGTCATTAAGAACTTCATTCTACAGTTCCTTTCTTAAAGTTATCGTTTGATAATATATTGGCGTTATATCTACTTCTAGGTGTGCCTTGTCCTAAACGCACACGTTCGTATTTATCCCACTCACACAAGCTATGCTCAATAGTACGCATATCTACACGAGCTATAGGCACATGAGGCTTACAATATTTAGGAGCTTGATCTAGCAGTAGCCGCATTTCTATATTTGCGGTTTCTTGATTCATGCCTTTTTTAAGGTCACGCAAATGTATACGGTTTAATCCTCGTACGGCTCCAGGACCTGCGTTAGCCCACGAGAATTGATCTTTCGCGGCTTCCAACACAGGTGTGTAGTTGAGGTCGGTAACCACCTCGTATGACATAAAGCCTCCCCCTCCCCACCCTTTATAGGAAGCCATCGCTTGGTGCAGGGCTTGGAGGGATAGAGATTCCTCGGCAACCTTTGAAAGTTCTTCCTTTTTTTCCCAAATGGGCGCAAGAAAATAGTCAACTACTACCTCCGATTTTGGTGCTTTTAAACCTTGATTGGTGATTATATATGCACCAGTAAAAGTTCGTAACCCTTTTGACAACCTGTCTTCAATCAGTTGCTTAGTTTTATTTTTATCCCACCCCTCATCTTCGTACACCCATTTATGGGCATCGGCAAACTCAGTTGTGCCAATCATACGAAATAAACAGCAGTTAAAGATAATTTCACCATGTGGACGGTTGTGATTTGGGTTAGTCCAATTCTCACGCATCCACACAGTTACTTTATCATTTTCACGAAAAGGGTTTGTAAACTTGTACTCCTGAAGAATTTTATCTTCTGTCCACGGTGGTATTTCGTCGGCTACCCTACGTTGGTAAATAGAATGTCTTTCATTTATCCAACCAAAGTATCTTTCTACAGCTTCGGTATCCATAAAACTACTCCTTAAAATGGTATGTCTTCATAAGCATCTGTTTCTACTAATTTTATAGCTCCTGCCTTTACAGCAATTTTAATATCTACCCCACCTCCTGGAGAAGGATCTAAAGAACGAAGTTTTTCCATCGCTTCAGCTACAGTAGTGCATCCCATAATAACCTCCATATTGCGGTAACGATTTGTACCTGAACGGATTGGGGGTTCTGCCATAAGACAAACTATTTTAGCAGTTTTTTCAAAACGAGGGCGTACCTCTTTTTCTGCTTTTTGGGCTTTGTTATTAAATTGATCTACATGAATTGTAGGGGTTTCTACCGTATCATTCATTTGGTTTTCCTTTTTCCATGGTTTAACACAAAACAGCACAACTTCATGGAGTTTCTGTGCTGCTATCTCTTTATTCTGAAACTTATTCTTCATGCTTCGGTATGTAGTAAGGTCAGTAAAAAACTTTTGGTGAGCTTTTTTACTGTTAAGCAAAATGCTGAGCCATGTGCTTTCAAGCTCATCTTGTTGCCAATTATCTATTAACTGTCTTGGCTCTTTGTCATTGTAAACCATACTATGTTGGTCTATGAGCTTGCAATCTTTCATAGAGGCTAACGAAGTAAAAGACAGCACTTGGTAAGGGCTGTTCTCATTGTTACTTTCACATATCGCATAGTGCATTTAATTCCCTTTCTATGGAAAACAGGTAGTGTTCATATTCTAGTATACGAACACTACCAAGACAACATTTACTTTATCAAGTTAAGCTACGTTAGCATACTCAATAGCTTTTGTCAATGCTTTACGTTTAGTATTTGCACCAGACCCAAACCATGCAGAGTGTAACGCATTACCCTCAGCTAAAGATTTTTTCTGGTGATCAACCACATAGGTCACAGCATTTACCGCTCCCCACCAAGTGCCACGAGCAGAAGACAGGTTTGCTCCTGGACTTGTTTCTACTGCCTCATGCACAAGTTCTGCTGTACGAGCAAACTCTTGGTGTAACGGAGGTAACGCATCTGGGTTAGGTGCTTTAGCTCGTTCAATCAATAAGTTTGGTTGTAACAGCTCTGCAATAAAATTGCTCACATCGAAGTCTTTAGCAGTTTTACTTGCCAAGAACTCAGACTGTTCTTTGAAGTTTTGCATTTGGTGTCCACTAATGCCCAAAGCTTCTTCTGCCGCTTTGTGGATCTCCTCATCGAACATTTGTAAGTGTAGCACACGGAAACGTGAACCCTCTGCGTTCAATGCCATAGTGAGTGTATTATTGCAGACAACACGTATCGGTGTAAACATAACCGTCATCGCTTTGCCTACTTGGTGGCTGTTATTCAATAACAAATAACCACCTACTTCATCGCCACCTGCGAGAGCAAACTCATCTTTTAGTTTTGCTAACCCCCAAATGTCTTTGCCATCTTTTAAACTACCTGCCGTTTCCATAGTCATAGAACCTGCTTCGGTAAACTTTTTGAAAAAGTCCATAACTTCTGAATTTTGGAAAGGAACATAACCCTCACCACACGGAGATAATATTTTGTTGTCACTGTCACGAACAAGAAAATAATTGTCGGGGCAACGTAAAAACCCTGCCTCGCCTGTTGGGTCTACAATATTCCAACAGTCTGGTTTATCAACTGTGTAAGCAGGTCGCTTACTAACTGTCCAATCAATCTGGGCAGCTTTTAACATTTGTTCAGGTGACATATCACCGTCAACCTGTTTGCCTAGACCATGCCAAGGAACTTCTCCTGCATAAGCCATAGTTTCTACTTCATGTGCCATTTAAATACTCCTTTCTCGAGTTAATGTGTTGGCATTGTTACGACAGGTAAGTTGTCGTAGGTTTTAAAAGGTATGTCGAGCCACGCATCAGAGTCTGCTGTTAATAGTAAGCGAACGCGCATCTCTACATCATTGTGTGGCATTGTCCATACAATCGGGTACTTATTGTCTTCATCAAGCTCTGATAAATACTTTGGTTCAAGCGTACGATTACGTTTAGTACGAATCGCAGCTTTGTTAGCCTTTACCAAAAGGTCTTTGGTGAAATATTTTACCTGCATTTTATCCCTTTCTATGTTTTTAATGCTACACCATAATACACGCACTGTTAGTCTTGATAAGCGTTTATTTATCTTGTTTGTTCAGTAGGGCAACGCATACCCTTGACTATACATAGGATGTATCAAATGTATATTATTTATGGCTCTGGTAAGTCCAACATAAAATACTCTTGTTTCATCTTCTTCATAAGTACGTATCTTACGCCACATTGAGTATGGGCGTTTCATCGTATCGGTTAATAACATTACATTAGTTGCTTGAGCACCTTTAGCTGAATGAATAGTAGAGATTCGTAGTCGAGGTGTTTCGGTCAAACTTTCACCTTTTCGTAAACAAGCTTTTATATACGTTTTGTCTTTTTGATTTATTTTGCCTAACCCTATATCCCATGGATGATTGTGTAATAAACCATGATTATTTTGTAACTCTTGCAAACTATAAAAAGAACCCTCCTCACCATCAGGCATTGTTTTATAACCGTATTTTACTTGACTATTTATCATCATATGTTTATACACGAGTAAGACTTGTTCTTTACTGAGCTTATTACCTTCTCGTAAATATTCCCATAACCTGACAGCTTCTAGTACCTTACTGTCAATACTTTTAGAACCATTGTAGATATATAAATGTCCTCGCCTTCTTACTTCTTCCTCTATTTGTTGAGCTCCTCGGGTAGTTCTACTTAGTAGTAACCAATCACCTTCTGATAAACTCACCTCTTCAGAATGGCGATGCCAAGTGATATTACCCTCTTCTTGTCTTGGTTCAAACTCTTTTTCCCTACGCCCCACTATCGTTTTGATTACATTGTGGCTGAGTGTATGG
>Ga0209645_1001214_pt1 | contig 12994 bp, 16 predicted proteins | sample ETNvirenome_6_30_FD_184070 | JGI IMG/M metagenome (GOLD analysis project Ga0209645, IMG submission 184070) | Marine viral communities from the Pacific Ocean - ETNP_6_30 (SPAdes) (version 2) | ecosystem: Environmental > Aquatic > Marine > Oceanic | place: Pacific Ocean | collected 2013-06-19
GGAAAAGGTATGACCGAAGATAACCGACAAAAAGAAATTAGGTTGAAGAAAGAATTGGCTCAAGTAAAAGCCATGAATGCAAATGCTGATGCTAAGTTAAAACCAACAAAGGATTTTAGCGTGGGTATTCCGCAAGATACATCAGTAAAGAAAATGCCTTCATCGGCAGATAATCCTGATGTTGTTCTTCTTCCTCCTAAGAGAAGAGGACGAAAAGAAAACATTCCATTTTGAGGTGATTAAGTGCTTTTTGAATTATCTAAAGATAAAACCCTGCTTACAATTTTAAGCAAGGCAGATTTAGATGAAAATACAAGCAATTTAGTTAAAAGTGGGGCTAACCCTACTGAACTCAAAAAGTCTTTGATTGAAAATATTAACTCAGATAATATTGTTGAGTATAGAAAATTTATCAAAAAGGCTGAAGAGGAAGAAGAATCTATCCGTGAAAGAGAAGAAAGAAAAACTACTGATGCTCAAAGAAAAAAGATTATTCAATTGATTGCTCAAAAAGAAGGCATTTCCGAAGATGAAGTTGATGAAGGAGAGATTCCAGAAACTAAGAAAGAAGCAAAGAGAAAAATCAAAGAATTAACTGCTGATGCAAAAACAACAGAAGAAATTGGTGTTGATTCAACAGAAGAAGAGGTTGTTGCTGAAGAAAGTAAAAGAGAAAAGAAACTTGAAGCAGCAGAACAATCAAAGGAAAGAGAGCAAGAGTCTAAGAAAAAAGACGCTCAAAAGTCATTAAACAAGGCAACACAATGGCTCGGAGAAGTTGAAGATTTAGTTGCAAAATTAGATTATTCTGTTTCAGAAGGAAAGGTCAATGTTAAAAGAATGGCTGAGTATCAAAAGTTTGGAAACAATATTACCGAATCTAATGAAGTAATTTCATTAGTCATGTTTTACGAAGAAAATGATAAATATTTAAGTGATAGATTTCAAGAGTCATTAATTGAATATGATTTTGGTAAAGGAAAGAAACAAACAAATATTTTAATGCCCTATAAAGAATTAAAAGGGACTACTCAATTATTACCTCAACCTAAGAAAGCAATCTTTGTAAATGATTTAGATGAAAGGTGGGCAAAATTAACTAAAGCCAACTATAAAGGTGTTAAGTTATCTGATGTTCTAAAGGAAATGCACCGTAAAAGACACGGGCGACAACCTATTGTTGATAGAAAAGATAAACAAAGAAAGGAAGAACTTCAAAGGCTTCAAAGATTTATTGCGGGGGATTCTCCAAGAGATGCAACTGCTTTTAGGAAAATTAAAGGCAAAGTTAAAAGTATTGGTAATAAAATCGTTTCAAGTCGTGCAAAGAGATTATCAATTGAAGATAATATTAAAGGGTTAAAATCTCTTAATACAGAAGAAATTGTGGCTAATAAAGTAAGAAGGATTTCACAAGGAATTAAGAATCTTCGTGATGTTGGAAGAATGAGGGAAGCAATAGCAAGCATTAAAGATATTCAAGAGAATCCTGAAAAATATGCTGAGGAATTCGCTAAAGAAATAGATGATTCTATTGAAGATGCAGAAGAGAGATTAACAATCGTTACTAATGAAATTAATAAATTAGAAATGATTAGTCCTCATATTCAAAGAGTTAGAAAGGTTATAGGACAGATAGATAACTTAAGAGAAGAAACTGGTAAAGAACCAATTGGCGAAGTTAAAAGAATTTTAGGAAGATTAACTGTTCATATTATTCGTTTAGAGAGAACCGCAGAAAAATTAATCAAGATTACAGATAAAGTTGAAGATAAAACCGATGATATAATGGAAAGACTTCAGCGTGGAGAAACAGTTGGAGAAACTGTTGAAAATGCTTCTGTTAATTCATTGAAAGGATTAACAGATAAGTTTGCAGAACACAAAGAAAATATTGATTCAATAATGAATGAATATGATAATTTGATGGAGGGCTAAAAATGACATGGGATTTTTATGGTGATGGAGAAGGATTTATTCTTAAAGAAAAGAAAAAGGAATCTCCTAAAGAAATTTTAGATTCAATGGATTCTAAGCAAAGAAAGAAATTAAAAAAGACTTTACAGGCAGCAGAACCAACTGAATTTTTTGGACAAGACTTTACTAAATTAGGCGATTTAATTTCTGTCTTAAGACAATTAGACTTAATGAAGTCAGACAAGAAATTAAACAAGAAAATGAAATCAATGGACGAAAGGAATGTTGATATAGTCGCTACCGCTACGAAACTCCGTAAGGAGTATGAACTCCTTTACCGTCAATTAAGAGATTTAATTTATCCTAGAGGAAAAGGGGCTGAAAAGAAATGAGTTGGAAGTTAATTCTTAAATCGTGTGGTTGTGGTTGTAATGATTGTGATTCAATCGCTAAATCTCCAAAAGGAATTAGTGGTGGTCCACCTAAAGATAGAAAAAGAAAACCTCGTTATGGAACAACTGCTCCTAAAGGAAGTTGCCCTGATAGATTAGAACAATTAGTTAATTTACTCCTTAGTGGGAAAATCTCAGAAGATGAGTATAAGAAAAGAAAAGAACAATGGGATAGGGATTGCAGATGAGCGAAGAACATTCAATTAATAAAGAACTGCTTGAAATTATCAAGGCATTAACTGATAAAGTTGAAAGTCTTGAAAAGGCAGTTTTTAACAAAGATAATCTATTGATGAAATCAGGATTTGTTGTAGCAAATAGTCCAACACCTGCTATGGTCGGAGTTGTAGGAACTGCAACAAAAAGCCCTAATAATGTAAGTAGTATGGAATGGTCTGATATTCATAAGATGGTCGCAGACTTGGAGTGATTAAAATGCCTGAAAGAGTAACGAAAGAAGAAAGATTAATTAGTATGGTTATTGAAAAAGCAAGAGAAGTTAAACAAATGCTTCATTTGTCTTTGAATGATAACAACAGAAGTCCTATTGATGATGATTCTGAAGTAGTTAAATTAAAGCGACCAAAGGCTGAAAATCACGAAGCCAAATTTAAAGCAAATAAAGGTCCAGCAAATGAACACGGCTATGCAGGGGAAATGACTCATTTTAAGAAAGCAATCGTTTTAATGAAGGCTATTATTAAAGAAGAGATGGATAATCCTTTCTTAAATGAAGAAAGAAAGAGAGAAGCGATTGCTAATCTTGAAGCAACAGAAAAAGAATTAGATGATTTGCAACAGATGTTTAGGTCGGGCAATATGAACCAAGTTAGATTCCAAAAGCAATTCGGTGCTATGTTAAGAAGATTAACTGAAATGCAACAAATGTTAGGTGGACAACCTGATAAAGACCCTGCCGTTCCTCTTCTCCCCGCACAGAATAAATACCGCTAATTGGGGTGGTATTATTGAAACTCGGTTCTATTGAAAAGGATAGGCAACCCTCTATTGAGTTGATGCGCCTTTTTGAAAAGACAAGAGTTGCTTATTTATCAGCCGTTCAAGACCCCGATGAGTATTCGGGTCGGTGGCGTAAAGCGGTTGAAATGATTGAAGAATCTTATGATGAATTAGATGCGGCAGGTAAGGAGTTAAAGAATTTTCTTAGGGAAGAAGAAATAACTGCTAAAGATGTTAAAGACCCTCAATCATCTAAAGCAAAGAATCTATTTGATAAAATTAAACTTGTAAGATACACTTCAAAGATTATTGCTGACCCTTTTGCTGAAATGTTTAAAGGGAATGTTCTTGAAGAATTGTTGGATAATCCTGAGTCAATGCTCAAATTTGTGCATTATGCTATGAGGGAGGACAATAAAGCCCTTTCAAAAGAAGTTTTAGCCATTAAAGGTATGCAACCCGACACAATTACGGAGGGTCTTATGGGTCTTGACATAGAAGTGGACGATATACCCCTCTATATTATTGAGCATTACGGGGACGGAAAAGACTCAAAGAAGGTTGAAAAGAAAGTAAAGGCTGCTATGGATATGTTAGAGTTAATTTTCTTCTCTCAGCACGAAGAAGAAGAATGGACTGAACTTAAGGATATTGATATGCAAAAGTCTGAAACAAAGTCGGAAACAGAAAAATCTGTTAGTGACTTTATTATTCCTAATAAACCAATGTATCGTATTTTTGATATTGATGATATTAATGAATTAAAGGGATTTAGTGGTAATTGGTATATTCAAGAGAAATACGACGGTATGAGAATCCAATTACACAAATTAGACAATAAAATTAAAATTTATTCATTCAATCAAAAAGACATCACAGACAAATGTAAAGAAGTCGTTGATGAATTAAAGAAAAAAGAATACGGAGATTGTATTTTTGATGCTGAGTTGGTTCTATTTGATGGAGAAGAACCATTACATCGTGCTGATACAATTGCTCATGTATTCAAAAACAAATACAAAGATGCTAAATTAAAGTGTCATGTCTTTGATATTATGCGACATGAATCACAGACATTACTTGATGAAGAATTAGAAAATAGAATGACTATTCTATTCAATAATTATTCTGCTAAATCTTCCGAATACCTGAATTTCCCTTCAAAGAAAGATACAAGACAGGCAGACAGTTTAAAGGACTTAGAAGAATACTCAAAACAAATTATGGAGATGCCTACATCGGAAGGAGTTGTGATTAAAGACGCTACTTCAACTTATTATGTAGGAACAAAAAAGAATCCTAAGTGGATTAAAATGAAGAAATTTGTTGATTTAGATGTTATTGTATTAGATAAGAAAAAGACCAAAAGCAATCTTTATTCTTATACTGTTGGTGTTGGTCCAATTACTGATGATATGAAAGGTCAAGAGATTGATGGGAGAAAATATCTTAATGTTGGAAAAGCATTGAATACAAAGGTTGCTGTGGATATTGGCGATATAATTAGAGTCAAGGTTGATGAAGTAAAGAAGAAAGGCGATGGTTTTAGTTTATTCTCCGCAAAGGTTATTGAAATACCCGAAGTTGAACACCCCGATAAAATAGTAACTCTTGAATTATTATCTCAAGATACTAAGAAATCTTTGAATTATGATGTTGAAGCATTCAAAAAGGGTGTAAAAGTTACTGATTATATTCATGGGGAAACTACTGCTATCATTAAGTATGATACAGATGGTTTCGTTATCTATGGGTTTGAAGAGAATAATTTAATGTCAAAGAACGCTTTGCGTGATATTGATATGTGGAAGGCTCAAGCAGAAGAAATTATGAAAACAAAGCAAGGTGAATTAACTGTTGCTATTGTAAATTATTTACAAGAAAAAGGAGATAAAACTCCAAAAGAAATTCATGACTACTTGAAAAAAGATTTTGCAGAATTATATGAAACTGTATTAGAATCTAAATTAAGCAAGGTTGGTAAGTGGGCGCAAGAAAGAGAACATATTAGTATGGTTAATAATAAATTACACGCTGACCCTACTATTAAATTGGCTGATGGTGAAGAAATTAAAAAAGAATATAAAACTCCTGAAGAATACCGAAAAGGCAAATTTAAGATTTATAACCGAGAAGATAACAATGTTCATTTAGCCATTAGTGTAAATGGAGAAAATCTTAACTGGACTATTGATTTAGAAGGTGAAGAAGAGTTATTTGATTTATTTGGTGCGGCAGGTAAATATCCAGCAGAAGTTTCAAAGAATGTTGAAAGAGGAAAAGTAATTGATTCTGGAGATATTGAACTTGGTGTTCAAAAAGACGGCTATCATGAATATTTCTTAAGAGGAAATAAGTTTGAAACTAAAATGCACATTAGAGTCGTTCCTGTTGATAATAAACCTATGTGGTTAGCATGGACAGGATATAAACAAGAACCTGCTGATACAGAAGGCGATAAAGGTAAATGGAACATTTACGAGGATAGGTATAATAAATTATCCATACCCACCGAAGATTAGTTGTTCTTTATATACCAGTTAGCAGTAAGAGAGGTTGAGAGGAATGTCGTCTGCGGTAATGACAAATAATACCCATGATTTCAGGATTCTTAAAAGCGATAATTTGATGATTGGAGGATATGCAAGCATTGAAATCGTTGATAAACAAAATGATTTAATCACACTCAAGGCTCTTAATGAAGCAGTAAACAAATATATGGAGAACCCTAAGTTTAGAAATGTAATGACTAATCATTCAAATGTTCAGGTTGGGGAAGTAGTAAAATCATATAGAGATAAAACAGGGAGATTGTGGAAAACAGAAGTTGATGATGTTGGATTCTTTGTTGTAATTAAATTAAGAGATGATATTGAAAAAGCCAAAGAAATAAATAGAGGCATCAGAAAAGGTTCATTAAGGTCGTTTAGCATTGGAGGGCAAGCATTACAGAAAGTAAAGAAAAACCACCCAGAATTAGGCGAATTTAATGAAATAAGCAAACTAGAACTACATGAGGTAACAATCTGTGAAAAAGGAATTAACCCTGAAGCAAAGTTTGATATTCTAAAACAAGACAAAAGAAAAAATAAGGTGAAAACTATGAGTAAAATTGAAAAAGCACTTGAAGAGTTAGATGCGCTTATGGCGGAAGTTAATACTCTTCGTAAGGAAGAAGAAGAAGAAATGCCTGTTGAAGAGAAAATGGGTGGAGAATACATGGACACAGAAGAAGAAATGATGCCTGAAACAGAAACAGAAAAGGGCGATTATTCTGATGATGAAGCAAAGGCTCTCCTTTCCACTCTTGACGGTGCTGGCGTTGAAATTGGCGAACCTGCGGATAGAGTTGTTATTGACAACGGAAACCCAAAGGCTTCTGATTTGCCAGTTGTTAAGGCATTCGGAAACAATGAACTAGAAACGCTTGATTTGAGCGTTGCAAACATTGAGAAGGCTTACGAGGCTTTCCGTCAAGAACAACTTGAAAAGTTGGCTTACGATAACTTGCAAAAGCAATTTGAAAACCGATTTGCACATGAAAGAGCAAACCGTGAAAACATTCTCGCAAAGTCGCAGTATGACGCACAAAGCGAAATTTCTTCTCTAAAGGAAGAATTTACTGCACTTCGCAAGTCTTTGACGGCTGAAAAGGAAACAATCCTAAAGGCTCAAGAAGAGGCAACTGTAAAACTCCCATCAATGGAAGAATTAGCCGAAATGGACTGGTCTGACATTCATAAAATGGTTGGAGGATTTAACTGAGGTGATTTATTATGACAGGATATATTAACACAATTGGAGATTTAGAAGCACAAACCTACGGATTAACTGGGCATACTGGTATTAACAACCAATTGCTTAAGCAAGCAGGTTCAATTGCAGGACTACATACAGGGCATGATGTCGCTTTAGGCGTATCAAGCACTAATTCAGCAGGTGCGGCAAGTTCGCTTGGTGCGCTTTATAACAAGGTTTATGGGCAAAAAGTTTGGTCTATGCTAAACAGGGAATGTAATGCACTTTCTGTTATTGCAAAGCGTCCATACACTTCAAGCGGTTGGAGAGTCCTTTCCGAGCGTCCTGCTGGTGGAAGCGGTAATTTCCTTGATTTAACTGGTGTAAATGCTGCTACTGCTGATGCAACTATTGGTGCAAATGCTATGCGACCCGACTTATTGGGTGGTGTTCCTGAAAATGCGGCACTTTCAACTGCTGCTGACGGTTTGGCTTCAATTGCTCCAAAATACGAACAATTGTTCACTAGCCCGAAGATTATTGCTCATCAATTTGAATTCAGCGAATTGGCTATGGAAATGGCTCAAATTGACGATGGAATTGGCGACATTAGAGCGCAAATGAGAGAAGATATGGGTAAGCACCATGCTGAAACTCAAAATGCTATGCTTGTTATGCCATTAGAGAATTATGACCTAAAGGCAACCAATCAAATCGGAACAATTGAAAGAAACTATACTTCTCTAATGAAGGTTGTTTCTTCCTTTGGCGAATTAGAGGCTATGGGGAATGTTTTAACTGCGGCAAAAGCAGGTTCACCTGCCGTTCACAGTAATGAATTGGCTAACCTTTACGGTAAGGACAGACAAAGTGCTTCTTTCCTTGATGCACAGGTTTCTTTCGGTAATGGCTATGCAGCAACAGATTCTCGTCAATTAACTCTAACTGTTCTAAACAGTATGATTAGGGACTTGAAGGTTGCAGGTGGCTCTCCAAAGGTTATTCTAACTGGATATGATACGCTTCAAACTCTTTCTGACTTATTGCAAGCACAAGAAAGATTCATGGATAGAAAGGAGATTGTTCCTACTGTTAATGGTGTTCGTGGTGTAAAGGGTCAAGAAGTCGGATTTAGAGTTTCAACCTATTACGACATTCCTTTGATTCCTGTTGCGGCTATGCCTTCAACTGGATTAGACACTTCTTTGATTAGTGATATGCTTTTCCTTGATACAGACCATTTGTGGCTATCTGTTATGAAACCAACTCAATACTTTGAGGACGGTATTAGCAACGGAAACCCATTCGGTGTCGGTCATCTTGGAAATAAGGCTCTTTACCGAACAATTGGTGAAGTTGGTTGTTCTTACTTCAAGGGTCAAGGAAAGATTACAAACTTGCTTTGAGGTGGTTTAATTGGCATTAGAATATACAATTAGGGCATTACCCGACCATAAAGGGTTTTCAAAGCCAAAAGCAGTTGGCGATGAATATATGGTTGATGTCGCTTTAGACATTACAAGCCATGTAGCCGCAGGTGCAACTATTGACGCTGAAAGATTAGGATTAAAGACTGTTCATGCAGTAATTATCACAGGATATGAAGGAAGGGCTTTTTCCGCAAATGTTCTTATTGGAGCAGGTGGACAAGACCCTGATGTTGCAGGTAATTACCAATCAGCAACTTCATTTAAAGTAGTAGTAACTAATTTAGATGGAACAAATGCTACTGCTGCTGCTAATGATGCAGATGTTGGTTGTGCTTTAAGACTAAGAGTATTTGGTTCTCTTTGAGGCGATAAAGTGGCTTTAGTCAGTTTATCCCCTTCGGGTGGCTACAAACCTTTGGTTCTATGTGGAAAAATCCTCAATAGGGGAGAATCGGTGTCTTTAGGGGCATTAGATTCTCTTCTATTGTTAGGAGATTCAAAGTTAGAAATTAACTTTGAAGAGTCCGATAGAGAAGAAATTATGCAATTACCAACGGATATGTTTCCTACTCTAAGCAGGGTCTTAGGAAAAGAAATTACAACCCATGTTGAAATTGCTAATAAGGTTCTCCCTGAGAAAAAACCAGCAAAGAAGAAATCTGCGCCAAAAGCAAAGAAATCCTCTTTGACTGATGAATGAACCGATACGATTAAGAGGGTGCGCCCTCAATCGTAGTTTGACGGAGTGAATGAATATGCCGAGTTGCCGAAGTAGTGGACTATTACAAGCAGATACACAAGTATTTACTGGACAATGCAAATTGATTTCAATTCATGTCTGTAATGACGGTGGCGGATTATTTACTTGTAAAGTGTTTGATGGCACAGATAATACAGGTAAAGAAGTTGCTAGATTTGTAGTCATGCCTGATACTACTATGGAATTTGATATGCATGGAGTAATTATGTCCGAAGGTATCTTCTATGAAGAAACTACAAGTAATGGCTCAGTATTCATTAATTTCGCTTGAGGTGATTATATGGCAGCATTAAATACAGATACTCGTTTAGTTATGACAATTCTTTTTGTTGGGGCATTAAGTGGTGCTAATGTTTGGGTTTATGCAAACTTTGGGGCAGGATTCCCATATACAACTTTAGCCCATGCTACATTATTTGGATTAGGAACAATAGGTGCTATTATGGTAATGAAAGCATTATTTGATTTAGCACTTAATGATAGAATTGAGATGTGGCTACTGGATAGAAAAATTGCTGCTTATTGGGAGCGAAAAGCAAGAGATGAACAACAAAGAACCAAAATGCGTGAAAGCGCAAGACAATTCGGTGGTTCAACTCCTTTCTATCAACCTCAATTACAACAGGAAGAAGAAGTTAATACTGTTGGGAGCGAGTTTTTAGCCACACTCCAATAATAGGAGTTGGTTAAATGGTATTTGGCGATTTAATGGGTTTTTCCGACTCAGATTACGCATATAATACTCAAAGGGCGCATTCTGCTGATGTGTTTTTTCTTAAGATGAGAGCGTGGTTTTGGGGTAGTTGCGCTACTCTTTCCGCTTTTCTTATTGGTAATATAATGGGTGTTTTTGATATAAACATCATGGGTTGGATTATTAGTGCGGTGAGTGATTTATGGGGGCATTGAATGTCATTAATGACGGGATTCGCCATATTAGTTGGTGAAGCAGTAATTGGGTTTTGGAAAAAAGTTCATGCTATTAATTTTGGAGTTTATGGAGCAACAATGGTTGGAAAAACAACATTAAGTCATCAATTAAGAACAAGGGGAGAAGTGCCGACAATACAAGAAAGAACCGTTGGAAGTCATAGAGCCTCAAGAAAGAATGTTAAAATAGACGGAGAATCATGGACAGTTAAAAGTGCTGATATTGGAGGAGAAGCGATATACTGGAAAGAATGGGTTAAAGATATGAGAAAGCGTAAAGTTAAATACATAATCTTTATGATAGACCATAGACATTTAGAAAATAATTCAAACTTAGACCATCAAGTAGCGTGGAAATTTTTAGTTGATACAATATGTGCAAATAATTGGCAAGACGGTAAAAGAAAAAGAGAAGCAGATTATCCAATGGCAGTAGCAATATGGGCTAATAAATATGATATATGGGGAGAAAAATATCCATCGGAAGAATCAATAGATAAACATGAAATATTTGAACCATTTAAATATGGAATGAGGCAGTTAAATGATAAAGGAATACCTTGTTTTAAATATATAGTTTCAGCAAAGTCAGACCCCGAAATGGTATATAGAGGCGTAATGACGATGATAAAAGATTACTGAGGAATGAAAGATGTATCAAAACCAATTAATAGGACAGAACGCACCGCAACAATTTAATCCAACATTAACACCATTACAACAAGCAAGAGCAAGTGGAGCAGTAGTGGAATATAAGTTTACAGAAATAAAACCAAAAAAACAATTAAAAGAACTTACCAAAGTTTTAGTTGCTGAACCTAAGAAGTTTTTAGGAATTAAATATGGTAAGAAATTTAATTTAAAAGACAGATGTGTTGTTTGTGGTTTTCATCATATTTGGGAACATGATGATTACTTAAGACCTCCAATGCCTTTAGATAAAGTAACTAAAGGCAGACCTCTTATGGGAACATATTGTCCTAAACATTCTTCAATGTATATGCAATTAGAAATGCTTCAACAACAGATACTTGCTGATAAACACGGTCTTGAATTTAAGAGATTTGTTCCTAAAATGCCAAAGATGATTAAAACAGGTCCAATTACTGAATTAACCAAAAAAGATGTAATGGCTCTTACTGCAAGCGGTTGGTTTATTAAGCCACCCGCTTTAGACGATAACAGGACGGCAACTCAAGAGGTCATTCAACTAATAACTGAAATTAACATAATGACTGAGAGAGTTAGCCATTTGATGCTTAAACATCAAATTGAAGCAATTAATCCAACACCAGAAGTAAAAGAAGTTAAGGAGGAATAGAAGTGGGAATACTAGGAACAAGTAATAGCACAGTATTAGGTGCGGTTCAACAACAAAGCGACCAACAATTTAAGAATGTGAATAACCTGCTTTCTTTGCAGGATAATCATGTTGAAGAATTTTTTCAATATCATGGAGAAATGTTTTTAGCCGCACTTGAAAAACTCATGGAAGATGTAATTGAGCGTGTTGTTTCTCAAATGCTTGCAAAACTTTCTTTTGATAGTTCGGGAAGCAGTATTACTGTTAATAGAGATGCTTTGAGAGAATACGAAAGAATTACTCAAGAAAACATTGATTTAGACCTTCAAAGGCTTTTACAGTCAGCAATCAATACAGAAGTCGTGAATCAAAGAAAACTTGCGAAGCAACAATACTTAGAATCTCAAGGCTTTAGTGGTGGTGGAATGGGTAATCCAGTCGCACCAACCGCAGGAATGGCAATTGCTGGATTAACGGGTCAAACTCAACAATACAATCAAATGCAGGGTGCTATGAATAATGGTTCAGGTTATCCTGTTCCTCCATCGGGAACAGACGGTTATGGTCGTCCTTATTGGATTGATGCTCAAGGACAAATGAGTTATGAACCGCCCACAAGTGGATTACATTTAGGTGCTGGTATTCAAAAAGCAGCAGCATGGGCTAAATGGCTAATGTGAGGTGAATAATATTGGTTTCTATTCTTTGGGGTAATGATAACATTGAATTACCTGCTACTTCTAGTAGGATTAAAAGTGAAATGTTAGAATTCATTCAAGAAGAAAATGTTGAATTTATTTCTTATCTTAAAATAGCCAAAGAAAATGCAGAACAGAAAGGAGAAGATGTTCAGCCGATTATTGATGAATTTGAAAAAATTCTTGATGATATTAAAAATGATAGTTTAATGCCTCTAATTAGAGGACATGATGATGGAGAAGAAGCCATCAAAAATTTCACTACAACTAGAATAAGAAATGAAAGAATGTCCAATCAGGATAATATTTCTTTTCTTGAAGGTTTGAAAGTAAGTGATTTAAATGATTCTTCTGTATTAAATAGATTAAGAGGATTCGGTGCATTAAAGTTCGGTCAAGCATTTGAGAATTTGCCTGATTTTGATGCAGATGAATTTTTACAAGCATATACTGAAGAAGATTATGGTATTACAGTTGATTTAACTTTTAAAGAAGTTCTTCCTGATGATATGGATAAATATGACAGTCTTGAATCTCCTATTAGATTTGGTTATGGAAACCAAAATATTCTATTTGCTTCACCATATACCGAAGAAGAAATCATTGAGGCTAAAAAAGAGTTTTTAGTGGACACTACTAGCCAACAACCTGATTTTAGACCAAGTAAAAGTAAATCCTATCCTCCAAGAATAACTATGAATATGAATATTAAAATTCCTGATAAAGTGGTTAAAGAATTAGAAGCAAGTGCAAAGATAACTGTTCAGCCTGTTAAGTTGATTACAGATAAAAACAATAAATCAACT
>Ga0209645_1001215_pt1 | contig 12988 bp, 13 predicted proteins | sample ETNvirenome_6_30_FD_184070 | JGI IMG/M metagenome (GOLD analysis project Ga0209645, IMG submission 184070) | Marine viral communities from the Pacific Ocean - ETNP_6_30 (SPAdes) (version 2) | ecosystem: Environmental > Aquatic > Marine > Oceanic | place: Pacific Ocean | collected 2013-06-19
TGGTACATTAACATATGAAGATGTAACTAACGTTGATTCTATTGGTATCATCACAGCAAGAAGTGATGTATCAATTGCAGATAAGATAATTCACACTGGTGACACGAATACTGCCATTAGATTCCCTGCTGCTGATACATTTACAGTAGAAACTGCTGGTACTGAGAGAGTTCGTGTTCTTTCAAATGGGCACGTTGTTATTGGTGATACTAGCGACACTGGATTTTTCAGGGCTTCAGCGGCTGATGGTGCTGCTGCAGATCAGTATGTAGGTATTTTTGAAAACCTGGAAGCCACAGCTGGTCAAAGTTATGGCGTTAATATTCGTGCAGGCTCGAACAGCACTGATCATGGATTTAGAGTTAAAAACAGAGCTAATGATACTACTCAATTCCTTGTTCGTGGTGATGGTAATATTGGTATTGGAACTGCAACTCCAACTGCAAAACTTGATGTTGGCGGTACAGCAATATTTAAGGGTGGACTTGCTGAAAAGTATAATGCAGTTTCAGGCACACTTGGAAGCAATGCAAATAATTCATTGAATGACGGAAACTTTATTTTATTCAATGGCAATGAATCAGGAAACCTTACAATTAACTTCACTAATGTTCACGCAGCCTTATCAACATATGAGGCGTGTTCTTTCACAGTCATAATTGCACCAAATGGATCTGGTGTTATTACTACCGTTCAAATAGATGGACAAACACCAGCTGGTGGACTTAAGTGGTCTGGCGGATCAGCACCTTCCGCTGGTTCTTCGGGCGAAGATATTTATACTTTCACTATTAGAAAGTATGGCAGTGGTGCTACAAGTTACACTGTTTATGGTGCTGCAACTAACTACGCTTGATAGGAGAATATAATGTATAATTTTCATAAAAAAGAAGCACCTCTTTTAGGGTTACAAGGACTCGGTGGAGGTCTTGGTTTTTTAGCAGGTGGTGGTGTAGTTGAATCACTTTATTCTGATGATGTATTCAGTACGTTTTTGTACGACGGAACAGGCAGCTCCCTGGCAGTCAATAATGGAATTGATTTAAGTGACGAAGGTGGAGCGGTTTGGATAAAAGCTAGAAGCGATGAGACCTATAAAAACAATACTATTGTTGATAGCGAGAGGGGCAAAGACACTGGCAACAGTTTTAAAGTTTTATACCCAAACTTGAATGATACTCAGTATTCTCCGGGGTCTGCAGCTAATGCCACTGTTACGTCATTTAATAGCAATGGTTTCACGGCAGGTAATAACTTAAACACCAATGTTTCTGGCGGAGACTACGTTGCTTGGACCTTCCGTAAAGCACCCGGGTTTTTTGATATTCAAACCTGGCAAGGAAATGGTACGTCGGGAAGGCAGATTGCTCATAACTTAGGAAGTGTTCCTGGGTTCATCCTTATAAAAAGTTACTTAAATGGTGGCGGAACTGGTTGGATGTGTTATCACCGTTCACTGGGTAACACAAAAGCAATGAGAATGGATTCTACAAATCCAGCGAGTAATTATGTAAGTTCTGCCTTCTGGAATAACACAGACCCAACTTCAACGCATTTTACTCTTGGCAATCATGAAGATGTAAATGGAGATTTTTCGAGTTATAATAGAACTTACATTGCTTACATCTTTGCCCACGACGATCAATCGTTTGGTACGAATGGTGACCAAAGTATTATTAAATGTGGGAGTTTTACAGGAGCAAACCACACTGAATCACTTGGGTTTGAACCACAGTGGCTTCTTGCAAAAAGAACTGACAGTACTGGTGATTGGTTCTTAGTTGACAATATGCGTGGATTTTTTGATAAAGATGCTGGAGATTCAAAAAATTTACGTCCAAACACAAATAATGATGAAAATACAGCTTGGTTTCATTTAAATTCAGACGGTTTTTATTACAGTTCATCTTCTGCTACTTATATCTACGTAGCAATCCGCCGTCCGCATAAGCCACCAACTCTTGCTACTAATGTGTTTAATATCTTGAATGATGTTGGTAGTGGTTCTTCTAGAATTATTACAGCAGGCAATTTGATTGATTTACAAATTAGCAAGTCTAGAAACGGTACTGGTGTTAATGATAATTGGTACTGGTTAACTAGAATCCAAAATAATAAGCATCTATCATCAGACAGTACTAGTAACGAAAACACCACTCAAACTGGATCGACTACGTTTGATGAAATGGACGGCATGTCCGTTGCGGCTGGGGATGGTTGGACAAATGCATCACCATACGGTGGTCCTTATATCAGGTACTTCTTAACTCGTGCCTCAGGATTTTTTGATATTGTGACTTATTCCGGCAATTCTACGGCAGGTAGAACTATTCCTCATAATTTAGAAGTAAAACCTGAGTTGATGATAGTTAAAGCAAGGAGTGGAGCTGCCAACCAAAACTGGTTTGTGTATAACTCAAATGACACTGCTACTGATTATATGATGCTTAATGACACTTCTAATTCCCAACCATCAGCAAACGTTTGGAACAATACAGAACCAACTTCAAGCGTATTTTCGGTTGGTGGGTCAACCTTTACGAATGCTACTAATTACACCTACATCGCATATCTTTTTGCCACCCTTGACGGAATATCAAAGGTTGGAACTTACGATGGAGCGGGATCCGGCAACTCTGTTGATGTTGATTGTGGGTTTAGTGCGGCACCGCGATTTGTCATGATAAAAGACACAGAAGTTGCCGCCAACTGGTACGTTTACGATTCTGTCCGTGGCATCGTGAGTGGCAATGACCCAATTCTGTTTTTCGATGCAAATGCATCTGAGCAAACTGCTACAGACGATATTGACCCTTTAAATTCAGGGTTTAGAGTTGTGAGCACTAATTCCGGCTTGAATACAAGCGGAAGAACCTACTTGTTCCTTGCTATTGCCTAATTAAACCTGCTAAATAATTAGAAAGAAAAACTAATAATGTCGCAAACAAAGGCACAATTATTGGGTGGTGTTGGGTTTTCCACCGCAGATAGTTTAACAGTTCATAATGGACTAGCGGTTACTGGTGTTATTACCGCTACTAGTTTTAGTGGTAATGGTTCTGGATTAGTTGGTCTCGCCAATACTTCTTTTATTAATGCCGAACAACTTACCGTTGTTGGAGTTGTCACTGCATCTTCAGGAGCATTTTCTGGTAATATCAGCGCTGCGAGTGGTACTTTTACTGGCAATGTTACTGTCGGCGGAACATTAACTTACGATGATGTAACCAACGTTGATTCCATCGGTCTTGTAACTGCAAGAAGCGGAATTCAATTTGGACTTGCTGGTGTAGGTGGTTCTGTAAGTGGAACAGGAAATGCAAATTTCTCTGGTATTGTTACTGCAACATCATTCTCTGGAGATGGTTCTAACTTAACTGGTGTAGATTCTAATTCAATAAACATAGTCGCAACTGGTACATTACCTGATGGAAAGGCTGTTATTGTCCGAACAGATGGTACTGTAGAGGCAGTTTCAGGAAATACATTTACTCAGACAGCAGGATCATCAGTCGTATTTGAATCTAGTGGTGCATCGGGTAGTATAGCTGCCACATATGATTCAACCAATAATAGAGTTATTGTCCTTTACAGACCTGATGGTATAACATATCTAGAAGCAGTTGTAGGATCTATTAGTGATACAACAATTTCATTTGGAAGTCAACAACAAATTGATAACTCAGATGCTGGTACTGGATTTCTTCAAATAGCATATGACTCTTCCAGTGGTAAAGTAATTTTTGGTTGGCAAGATCGAGTTAGCCATCAAAACCGTGGTGTTTGTGCTGTAGGAACCATAAGTGGCACAACAATTAGTATGGGTTCCAAAGCTATTTTTGATAGTACTGATGCAGATAATATTAGTGTAAGTAATATAGGTGACAATCAATTTCTTGTTGCGTGGCAGAGGGGCAACCAAGGTAGAGCTAAAATAGGAACCATTAGTGGAACTACGATCACATATGGTTCTACTGAGTATGCATTCAATGGTTCTAGTGGTAACGTCGATGGGTGTTTTGGCATCTATGATCCAAGTAGAGGAAAAACTTTACTTGTATACAGAGATAGAATTGCCAACAATTATTTGAGGGGATTAGTCGTCACTCCTAGTGGAACTGGATCATCAGCAACACTTAGTTTTGGTTCTGAACTTTATCTTTCTAGCACAAATGCTATAACCTCCCAGCTTACCGGTGCTTATGATAGTGATACTAATAAAATAATTATTACCTATGTAAATGCTTCAAACAGTTACCTCAAGGCAATTGTAGGAAACATAAATGGAACAACTTTTAACATGGGAGATATTCTTTCCGTTAATGATGCAACTACAACAAAAGCATGGCCATCGTATAATGCTGCCGCTCAAAAATTAGTTATTGCTTATACTGCATCTACTCAACTTTACATAAGAGAATGTACTGTAAACAGTAGTACTAATACACTTACTATTGGAGATCAATCATCTTCTCTTGGAGTAACTTATGGAATGTTCTCACCAACATCTGTTTATGATTCTACCTCTAAGAGAACGTTTTTAGCATATAGTGCTAATACGACGCAGGGTACAGCAATAGTTTGGAGAACAGCATATGTTGATTCAAACCTTACAACAACTAATTTTGCTGGATTTTCCGATGGTGCTTACAGTAATGGACAAACTGCAAAGATTAGATTTGGTGGAGTTGAAGATGCACAGGTAGGATTAACTACAGGTTCATTCTATTATGTTCAACCAAATGGTACATTAGCAACTACTGCCGATTCATTTATTTCTGTTGATGGTGGTCTAGCAATCTCTAGCACACAACTTCTTATTAGACGTTAATAGGGGTTTTATTCACTGCCCAATTAAATCTAATAAATACATTTAAAGACAGAATAAGTCAAGATGTCTAAATTAAAACTTACTGGAGGGACTAGTGGTTACACTGAACTACGAGCCGCTTCAGCAGCTGGCGATAATACAATAACTTTACCAGCAAATGCTGAATCATTAGTAGCCGTAGATAGTGCTGGAACTGCTCAAGTGTCTGCCGGTATGAGTGCCGTTGGCATCATAACTGCAGCTTCATTTAGTGGTAATCTTACTGGAAATGTAACCGGCACTGCTTCAACTGCCACTGCTGCACGAGATGCTTATGGTCTTGCTGGAGCTCCAGGAGTTGATGTAGGACTTACTACGGTCACTGGTCTTGATGGTGTTGCTTATGTTGCTATTACAACTACAGCAACAAGCAAAACAATAGTCAACCGTGAGTATGTAACTGCTGTTGGTGTTGGAACAACTGCAGGAATTACTATTACACTTCCTGCCTCACCAACAGTGGGTCATGAGGTTGGTGTTGCTATTGCTGGTACATTTACTGATACCATTATTGCAAGAAATAGTTCTAAAATTATGGGACTTGCGGAAAATATGACTCTTGACCGAGCATATATAGCAGTACAGTTCGTTTATGTTGATAGTACAGTCGGTTGGAGGTTCTTCTAAATGTCAGTAATTAGTCAGTTTTTCCCATCACCTGGGGGCAGCTCTTCTGGCGGTGGCGCTGGTAATATTGGTGGTGGAACCACTCCTGTAGAAATTATTGGTGTCTCTGGCGGAGGCGGTGGTGGTGGAAGATACTACTGTCCCACTTGTTCTTACAACTGCTGCGACATACATGGTGAGGGTGGACAAGGAGGAAGTGGTGCTATCTTCTATGCTAGCAATTATTTTATTACACCAGGAACTACCTATCCTATTACTATTGGTTCTGGTGGTTCTGGTGGAACTCCACGTTGTTCTTCTGCTGGAGCTGCCACCCAAGGATCTAATGGTGGTGCAACATCTTTTAACAACCCAGATTGTAAATTATGTGTAGCAGGTGGAGGTGGCGGCGGCGCTGGTTCCCGAAGTATAGATTCTGCTGAAACTTCTGTAAATAATGGTAAAAGAGGAGGAACTGGAGGATCGGGAGGTAACTGGAACAAAATCACTGATACCTATTGTTGTGCAAATTGTTTTGGAAAACAGGGTACTGGACAGTACTTTGAGCAAAAATTAAAATATACTTCCTTTTGCTGTAGCTGTGATTATGCAGGTCTTGGCGGACCAACGTCGGTTGCTCGTCTTTACGCTTCGCCACGATATGTTCAAACATCTGAGGCTAAAGTTTTAGGTATGCCTTGGGGTTGGATGGGAGGATTCCCTGCAGGGCAATATGTTTCAAAATGTTATTGTGGTCCTCAAGACAATCCAGCATGTCAGAGGCATGGTGACGCATGTGGAGGTGGTATGATGTCTAATGCTGCTCTTATTTGTCACAGAACTATGAGTACTTATTGGTGCAGCCCTTGCGGCTGCTACATGCAGTGCGAAATTGGAACAATAGTAGGTGCTGAGTCTCGTTATTATAATTTTAACTGGACTGAGAAAGAATTATCTCTCGGAAATCCATGTGGTACATGCAGTGATGGTGGGAGTCCACTTGTTGCAATTGGTGGTAATGGTATGGGTGCACAGGGCTGTCCGGGTATGCTTGTTATTAGATATCCTACTGAATATGGAGCAGCAACAGTAAGTAACGGAACTGATATTTCACCACAAACTCCTGGTTATAGAACATATTGTTTCACCACTTCTGGTTCCATTACACTTTAAGGAGATATAAAATGGCACGTTTCGCTCAATTAGATGAAAATAATAAAGTTCTTAACGTAATCGAAATCGCTGATAGCGATATTCGTGACTCTGAAGGAAATGAAAGTGAGGCATTAGGTATTGCTAAGTGCAAAACCCTCTTTGATTCAGACACTAGATGGAAACAAACTTGGATTGGCGAGAATCCATCACGTTGTAGAACTGCTGTTATTGATGGACATTATGATGAAACAAATGATGTATTTACACATGTAAAAATTTATCCTTCTTGGGTCTTAAATACCACAACATATGAATGGGAAGCTCCAACAGCAGAACCTGAGCGTATTGTTAGTGAACCAAAGGAATGGAAATGGGATGAATCATCTACATCTTGGGTAAAAGTAGATGTTCCAGAACCATCAGAACGTGAAGGTGGTACTTACTCTTGGAACACTACAGATGGTTTTTGGGTTTGGACTGAAGATACATCTGAATAAATAACTAAAAATAGAGAGCTATAATGTCAACTCTAAAGGCATCTTATATTAAGAACCCAGATAGTGGGGCATCGAATATTGAGGTTGAACAAAGCGGCAACCTTACCGTTGGTGGTGGTATTAAAGCAAGTGGTATTGTTACCGCTACTAGTTTTAGTGGTAGTGGATCTGCATTAACTGGAATTGCCGTTACTGCTTTTATTAATGCAGAACAAGTCAATGTAGTTGGTGTAGTTACCGCATCTTCTATCAGTGCTGCGAGTGGCACTTTTACTGGTAATGTTTCCATTGGCGGAACACTGACTTATGAAGATGTAACTAATGTTGACTCTGTTGGTTTAATCACTGCAAGAACTGGAATAAATGTTGTAGGTGGCGGAATGACCGTCACGGGAATCTCCACATTTTACAACAATGTTTCTATTTCTGGAGTAGTATCAGCATCAACAGGTGCAAACTTAGATGGATATAAGGTAGAAGAAGGAGATATTGAAACAACTTCTCTTAATGGTGAGTTTGATTATAAACTCGAAAACGGTCACATACAAAAGTTTACTGGATCAACTGCTGGAAACTATCAACCAGACTTTAAAGTTAGTTCATCCACATCATTAAGTTCAGTTATGGATGTTGGTGATGTTGTGACCTGTACATTGATGGTTGCTTCCTCATCACATTATCTTGCAACAGCATCTATCAAGATTGACAATAGCGCATCTAACTTAGATATAGATAACGTTGGCGGTTCTGCACCATCTTCAGCAAATGGATCGGGATTTGATATCTACACATTTACTATTCAAAAAACTGCAGCAACCCCAGCATATCACATTGTGGTTAATACTATGGGAGCAAATTAATGCTTAATTGGTTTAAGAAAGAAAAACCATTCAGTGGTTTTGGTGGTTTTGGTGGAGGTCTTGGATCTCTTGGGGCTACAACAGTAGCTAGAACTCCTGTTGCAGGTGCATATATGCTGTTGGGTGCCGGCGGTAGTGGTGGTGCTCATAACGCTGGCGGCGGTGGTGGCGGCGGTGGAGGTTTCCACGAAAATACCAGCACAGAACTACTTACAGACACCTACACAATTAACGTCGGGCAGGGATCGGCGGGTGCTTCTGGCGGATCTAGTTACATACAGGGAGCATATTATGGTGTTATTAGAAGAGTTGAAGGTGGAGGAGCTGGGGGTGGATATGGTTTTGGAGCAAATGGTGGTGCGGGTGGAGGAGCAGGCAATAATAGCAGCTCTCCCGGTGTTGCTGGACAGGAAGGATATGGTCTTAAACCTGGCACACCTGCACCAGTACTAAATTCTTTTCCACATTACACTCCAGGAGAAACACAAGGTTATCCCGGTGGACAAAATCCTGGCACTGTAAACAGTCTAGCTGGTGGTGGTGGAGGAGCTGGTGGTGTTGGCGGACCTGCTAATGGTAATGGCGGTAATGGAATTTACAGTCCTTTAGCAGGTACTACTGTTGGTGGTGGTGGCGGTGCAGCTGGTTATCCAAACGGACCATTTAGTAGCGGCGGACCTGGCGGTGGAGGCAATGCTTCTTCTGGAAATGCACAACAAGGAACCGACAGTCTCGGTGGTGGTGGCGGTGCAAGTGGTCCCCACAATCCTACTGGACGAGGGAGAGGTGGTCACGGAAGAGTAATATGGAGAGTATTAACATCTAACAATGCTGGCATTACTCATACAAATGCAACTGTTTCCACTTCAGGCAGTTATACTATCTACACCTGGACTTCAAACGGAACTTTAACTATTCCATAAAATATATAAAAATTATTATGAAAGTTACATCAAGAATTGGTTTTAGAATGAGAGATGGATCAATCCTTTCAATATATCATAATGATGGAAGTTATGAATGGTTGATTGATATTTTAGAAACTCATTATGTCAAAGAAGAAAAAATTGGACAACTAATTACTAATGGTGACATAGAATCATGGGAAAATGAAGTTCCTAAACATTATGAAAGTAGACCTCCCATTTATGACACCAATATTTTATCTTATTTGAACAATCACTCTGAAGAGTATTCTTATGTTTATGATGATGGAGTTTGGACTTGTTTTGATACAAGACCATCGTCAAAAAATTATAGACGTAAAGTTACTAAACATTTTTTTGCAAAGAACTGGATAAAAAAATTGATACCGTTTATTGCCTAGCTAAACATACTAAATAACTAAAAAGTAATAAAATGGCGCTAAACTTCCCTGATAGTCCAACAGTAGGTCAAATATATACAGACACTACATCTGGGTTTTCCTATGAGTGGGATGGTTATGTCTGGAACAGCTATACTGCTGCATCAGTAGCAGGCAATGTCAAAGAAATTGATGATATTTCGTCATCTTTTGATGGGTCTGAAACCACATTTGCTGTTAGAATTAATAGTGTTGAGCAGACCTTAGTAAAAGCAGAGCAGTTAATCTTGAGTTTGGGTGGCGTCATTCAAAACCCAACTCAAGATTATAGTATATCTGGTGATGGAAAGAGTGTTATTTTTTCAACAGCACCTGCTGCTGGTTTGTCATTTTTTGCGACATTAATTACCGCAACAACTGCAGTTGGTGTTAATACTAATGGTGGAGATGTTTATCATCGCCAACTGTATAGCGTGACGGGTATTCAGACAACATTTACATTTAGTTCAGGATACACACCAGGTTACTTTGATCTCTATCAGAACGGTGTAAGGTTATTTTTTAACACCGACTATAGAGCAGATAGTGGAACAACTTTTGTTATGACACCTCCGGCACAAGCTGGAGATGAACTTGAGGCAATAGGTTACAAAGTAAATGTAGTTTCTAGCGGTGGTGGCGGTGGTGCTACTGGCGGTGGAACTGATGAAGTTTTCTATGAAAATGATGCGACTGTCAACGTAAACTATACTATTTCGAGTGGAAAAAATGCAATGAGTGCTGGACCTATTACTATTGCGAATGGTATAACCGTAACCATTCCAAATGGAAGCACTTGGTCAGTCGTATAAGGAGGTAGAAAACAATGACAGTACGCATTAGCGGTTCAACAGGAGTAAGTGGAGTTGCAGGAACATCTGGAGCTCCAGCATTAGCAGGTGATGCTTCTAATCTTGGTATCAACTTTGAAAATGAACAAGTAAATATTGGTATCAATGCCACCAATGGTATTAAATTTGATACTGGTGGAAACGTACAAGCAGTTGGTGTTATCACCGCAGCATCTTTTGCTGGTAATGTTACTGGTAATGTTACTGGTAATGTAACAGGTACTGCCTCTACGGCATCATTTGCAACCACATCCTTTGGTTTGCAAGGATCACCAAATATTACAGTTAATAACCTAACTGTTGAAAACTCTGCATTTACTGCAATTAGTACAACACCTATAAATAAAACTATAGTAAATCGTGAGTTTACTACTGTTATTGGTATTGGAACCACAGCAGGTGTTACGGTAACGTTACCTGCATCTCCTCAACCTGGTTGGTTAGCAGGAGTTGGCATTGCTGGAACATTTACTGATACAATTGTAAATGGAAATAGCAGTAATATTATGGGAGTTGGTGAAAATATGACAATAGACGTTGCATACCTAAACGTTAGTTTTCTTTACGTAGACAGCACAATCGGTTGGAAGGTAATCTAAAATGAGTACATTTACACAGTTTTTCCCCACTGGTGGCGGCGGCGGTGGCGGAGGAGGAAATGAAACTCCTGGTGGTTTTAAAATTCCACAAGATGGTATTCCCGTAGAAATTTTAGGTGTATCAGGTTCTGGTGGTAGAGGTGCATCTCCTGGTTATACTGGTTCTGGTGGTTCTGGTGCTGTTTTTCATGCTAATAACTATCATGTTCAACCTGGTTGTACGGTTCCTATCACAATCGGAGGAGGAGGTGCAGTCGGCGGATGTCCTTGTGGTCAAGGAACTCAAGGTGGCACCACATCATTTAACTATTCACTTAAACCAATTGGTGTAGAAGGTGGTGGTGGAGGAGGAACATGTTGTGATGGACCGCCGTCATCTAATGGTTGCCCTGGTGGAAATGGAGGTCAGGCAATGTGTGGCGTCACTCCTACCCAGAACTGCAACTGCTCCTGTGGTGGTGAAGGTTTATATCATACAAAGAAAAACAGTTTCGTTTGTAGTCAAGTCTTTTGTTGTCCCAGTTCTACTAGTGTAGCGGTCATCAAAGATTCTGATGCACAATTCCAAAAAGAACCTTGGGGGCATAAAGCTGGATTCCCTGCTAGCAATGCTACATATAAGTGTTGCTGGCCAGGATGGGTGTGCAATGCAAGTATAACTGGAACATCTGGCGGAAATGCAACATTTGTTCAAACTGTAGCGGCCCCAGGATGTTCATGCTGTATTATTATTCCTGGTCAATATTATAGGTCTGGTATTTCTGGAACAATGACAGAGTATAATGCACCCGGAACTTTTGGATACTCTGCACCTGGATCGGCGGGATGTCCTGGTGGTTTAATCATTCAATGGGCAACTGCGTTCGGTGCTGCGCCACCAACAGGATTCCCTGGAGCAGTTAATATTTCACCACAAACACCTGGTTATTACACTTATTGCTTCACATCATCTGGTTCTATCGAAATACCATAAGGAGGAAAAATAAATGGCTAGTTTTGCACAACTAAATTCTGATAACCACGTTATCAACGTAATTAAAATTCCCAATGATAGTGAGATCCTTGACTCAGAGGGTAATGAAAGTGAGGCACTGGGTATTGCCAAGTGTCAGAAATTGTTTGGTTCAGATACTATCTGGAAGCAAACATGGTATGGCGATAATCCAGGACGTTTTAGAACTGCAATTAAAGATGGTGAATATGTTCCAGAGCATGATGTTTTCACCAAGAGAAAACCCCATGCTTCATGGACTCTGAACACAACCACTTATGAGTGGGAACCACCTATTGCAGAACCTGCTGCAATAACAGCAGAACCAAAACGATGGGATTGGGATGAATCAACCGCATCTTGGGTAAAAGTAGATATTCCAGAACCCCCCGAAGCAGAAGGTGGTACTAATACTTGGGATACAAAAACTGGAAAATGGTCATGGACTGAAACATCCGAAGAAGAGTGACCACTACCTAAACTGGACTACTGACCCCCCGGAGACGCTCCTGGGGGTCTTATAGTATGTGGACACAACAGGAGACCAATGACCACCTGGGTTTTTCAAAACACCAAAACTGGTGAGGAATTTGAATACGACACCGAGGGTTTTGATGAGGCATTGAACTATCTTGCCGAAGATGAAGGCGACGATTATGTTCCTGCTGACTGGCAACTTGTGGATAGTTATCAATGACAACCACACATAAACTAATCTTTATTGCTTCGTTCTTCTGGATGATGAACTGGGGCACTCGTGTAACTGCTGCTGCTATCAATGCTCTATCTTGAAACCCGTGGATATGGATATAGTCAGAGGCGATGTGAAGATGTAGTTTTTTGGTTCGTCAAAAAGTATCTTCCACGTTACAAACTAGACATCACAGTGAACCATCGTGGACTTCTTCGTGAAGGTGCCCATGGGTTTTGTACTGTGATGGACTGTGATCATCGTCCCAGAGAGTTTGAAATTGAGATGCACAACCGTCTCGATGTTGATAAGTATTGCACCATTCTATTACACGAACTGTGGCACGTTTATCAACACGTTAAGGGGTATCTTAAGGATAAAGGAGAGAAACGCTATTGGAGGGGCATAGACCACTCTTATACGGAGTATTCTGACCAACCATGGGAACAAGAAGCAAGAGAGATGGAAATAAAACTCTATCATTCGTATCTTGGTCTTGGTCCTGGTTCTTTTGGTTCTGGAA
>Ga0209645_1001216_pt1 | contig 12984 bp, 22 predicted proteins | sample ETNvirenome_6_30_FD_184070 | JGI IMG/M metagenome (GOLD analysis project Ga0209645, IMG submission 184070) | Marine viral communities from the Pacific Ocean - ETNP_6_30 (SPAdes) (version 2) | ecosystem: Environmental > Aquatic > Marine > Oceanic | place: Pacific Ocean | collected 2013-06-19
CCGGTGGTATTTCATTACCTGATACAGGATCAATTGCATCTACTTCCCCACCTAATGCATATCCCATGTTCATGTCATCTTTCATTGCCATACCACCTTCGTTAAAGATCCTTAGTTTACCGTCTTTTGTTCTTACTGCCATTTCTTTTAAATCAGAAAGGGTAGCAGTTTTAACATTCTTTGCAAGAACAAGAGGACCAACTTGAATTATTTCTTCCGCATCAAATACAGGTTTTCCTGTAGCTTTGATATAGAACTGGCTTCCTCTATACGGATTCATTCCCACCTGTGTCCATTCTTTTGAACCAGACTCTATAATAGAAGCAGCCATTTCCTGTAGTTTATATGGATCTTCTGGTACGTACTCTCCAAATGCACGAGCTATTGTAGATTTGCCCATACGTTTTTCTGGTGTACCTTTTACTGGGTCTGCTTCTTTTAAAACTTTACGTCTAGCAATATCTAACGCCTCTTTTGACTGAGAACCAAATCTAACGTTCTTTAGCCTTATTGCTTGACCATATCCTAAAACTGATCCTCTTTCTTTTATCTTTCCTTTAGTGCCGCCATCGTGTATAGACACAACCCACTTATCATACTTGTTATAAGCAGGAATATCTAAACGTGCTCCTAAGAGTTGACCTGCTTTTAGATCAAAACCTTTTACACCTATTATACCGTAGTCTCTTGCTTTTTTACCCATTGCTCCTGTTACATCAGTAACAGTTGGCATCATTCTTCTTACTTGATCAGCAGTGTATTCTTTTGGTGCAGGTATAGCACCACTAATACGATTACGTGCTTCCTTAGATGTTATCTCACCTCTAAATAAAGCTTCTGCTGCAGCTTCAGAATCTTCAGGGTTTTTTTGTCTTTGACCTTTTCCACCCTCTCTTTTCTGCCAAGCATCTAATAATTTAGGATCATCAATAAGTTTTTCTGCTTCTGCTACGTCAGCAGACTTATCAACTGCTTTCTTTCTAATAGCACCAACACCAAATGTAGAAGCAACGTTAGGATCTATCTCGTATTGTTTTACTTTATCAGCTAGAGCCTTAACACCTTTAGCTCCGTACTTAGCAAGTACACCACCCATGAGTAACATACCACCTTCGATAGCTGCACTCTGTCCTGCTTGCTTGAATTGATCCTTTATGTATTCATTGTCACGTTCTGCCTGAGGCTTCATATACTCTTGGACAACGTTACCAATGTTTACACCTGAGTCATAGAAAGGAACGAGGAACTCTGCAGCCTTAGTTATGTTGGCTTGGTCTTGTTCGTTAAACTCTTCAGCATACTTTTCTGCTTCTTGCTTTGCACCTTCCGCAGTAAAACCAAATGCTGTTTCTGTCTGAGTAGCTAGACCACCTTCGTTGAAGTGTTGACTAGGTGTTAATAAATAGTCTACAAATCCTTTTACTTCATCAGTAAATGGTTTGGCTTTTCTCATTACTTTATCTGATAGAGTTTCTTCTACGTCTTCTTCATACTGTTGCTGCTCTAGTACAGGCTTATAACCTTTTTCTATCTGATCTTGATCAAACATTGTATCTGAACGCCACTTGGCATAATCAGTAGCTTCTGTTTCATTCTCAAATGTTGGTAGCTTTTCTCCTGTGATAAAGTCTCTACCTTCATTGTCTTTTAGTTTTTTAGCGACTTCTTCATCAGATAGTTTAGATCCATCCTCGTCAACACTAGGGGCTGTAATCCACTCAGTTCCCCAAGGTATTGTTGTAGTTACTTCAGAATAACGAGTACCTTTCTCACCTGTAACATAACCTGTCTCATCAATCCAGACAGGTCTACCACGTAAAGTTTTCTCATCTGTTTTAGTTCTAGGTCTTGGTACTGGTCTAAGCATTTACTTTATCTCTTAGTTTAGTAAGTGAGCGTAAAGCACGAACTTCTCCTTGGAGTCTGTATAACTCCTCTAGTTCTGTTCGTTGTTCCATTTGTTTATGTGAGAAAGCTATGCGAGAGTCTAGTTCCTCAAGCATAGCATCCCAAGAGTCTTTATTGTTTACGATTAACTTCAGGCTCATGCAGCACCTTGTTGTCCTGTATTACCTGAGAAACCTTGTTCGTTTGGTTGAGGTGCAGTACCTGTTCCTATATTACCACCACCTGCTCCTGAAGTATCTTGTACTCCTGTAGGTGCTCCCTGACCTTGAGGTGGCTGTACACCTTCAGCAGGTTGTGCATCAGGGTTCTCTGCTCTAAACTCTTTGAGTAACTCAGCCTGTAGTTTTGCATCAGACATAGAGTTTACAAGTTTATCAGGATCTAGATCCATACTCTTAGCAATCTCTCTGATGATATAATCCATCTTAGAGAATGGTGCGAGTGTTGGATTCTGTGTGATCTGTAGGAACTGCATCAAGCGTTGACTACGTACTTCGTTAGCCATTAAGCTTTCAGTACCTTGTGCTTTTACTTCTAGGTCACCTTTTATAGAATCGTCAAAGTCAAACTGCATGTTGAAGTTGAAGAAAGCTTTACCAAGAGGTGACAATAAATAGTCATCTACGTTCTTAACAACATTTCGGATACTTCCGTTGGCAGCAGACATAAGCATACTAATACCAGAAGCAGTCCTACCAACACCTTGAACACCTGTTTGTCCGTGTGCGAATGATGGGAATCCTGTTGACTCATCTGCTAGTACCCTTGCTTTATCAAATAGTTGCATGTTTTCGTTAGATACATTAGGGAACTTAGTTCCGAAAAGAGCTTGACCAGGTGCCCCTCCCTGTCTCCTAAATACTTTTCCCGGATACACGGAGAGGTCTTGCCCTGGGACGAGATTTGTCTCGTCTACCTCGATGATTAGATTTCCTGAGAGAGCAGCGTTATCTACTGCCATTCTCATAAAGCCATTCATTAATGTTTGTGTGTCATCCATGTTCTCTGCAATACCTACCCCAAAGAAAGAGTATGGGTTTACTTCGTAAGGTACTGCATAGTACGGAATGTATGAAGGAGTGAAAGGATTAAGCACTAAGCGTAGTACTTGACCGTTACATATCCATGCGTTTACGGATACCTGATCTGAATCTTTCATGTCTTTTGGGATGTCTACATTCTGATCTTTCAACATCTCTGTGTCCATGTAGCCCCAAAACTCTAGGACTGAGAACCTTTCACTTTGAGCTTCTTGCTCATCGTCTTGCATAGCTTGTTCCCACCACTCTTTAGTGTAGGACTCTCCCATAGATATAGCTGTGTCTATGGCATTGCTTCTGAAGAAAGGTCTATTCTTAAGTGCTCTCATTTGTGTTCGAGACATCTTGTGACGCTCTACAACATACTCTGCGTCATCCATATTAGATGCATCAGGATCAGGGTAGAAGTTCCAAATAGAAACTGAGGAACACTTAGGTATTGTTTTTATTACAGGTGAGTACTCACCGTCTTCTGACCAGTTAGGGTATTCTTTGTCTACCGCAAATGGTCCTTTCATGATACCTGTACCAAACAGGGCTGTCTCAAACGCTGCGTTTCGTAATTCTTTTCTTGCGTTGGACTCTTCTAGTTGGTCATGTATTTTCTTTTCCATCTTCTTGGCAGCTACCATAGCTGGATGGAAAGTAATCTGTGTAGGTGATTCTGCTTCACCTTCTTTTAAGTTATCTTGTACAGGTGCTAGTTTTTCTTTTAAACCTGCTAGTCTATCTCTAAAATCAATAAGAGTTTCACCGGGCTGGATCTGCTCGGCTTCACCCATAGGTGTTTGCTGCTCCTGCATCTTCTTAGCAGTATCTTCTGTCTCTAAGTGTACAGCCTCTGAAACACCCTCAGGTAAAATAGTAGGATCGATACTAATAGGAAACTTGTTAGCACCAAAGAGTACTTCTACAATCTGACCGTAAGCAGCTAATACTTTTGTCTTTGTAACCTTAACAAATACTCTAGACTTTTCTGATGAAGTAAAACTTACGTCTGGTCCATAAAGACCTCTGTAGTTTCTGTAGGCTTTTATCCAACGTTGTTCTTCAGCATTACGAGCATTCTCAGCCTTTTGAAAACGTTTCTGTATATAGCCTACAATAGTTCCAACTGAAGGATCAGACTTAGAATCTTCATCTGTATCTTCTATAAAAGATACTTCAGCATCTTCCATGTACACTTCTTCAGCTAAGTTTTCATCTTCTTCCATAGTTATTCCTTAGTATCCAAACGTTGAATCAGCCATTTGAAAACCTGTCCTCTGAGTATCAGGGTTGTAATCAAACAGGTTACTCCTTGGTCTTGTCATGATACCATATCTAATAGCATCATAGATGTGATCTTCAGACTTAGTGTCCACATCCTCAGGATTGTTTTTGTCCAGAGGTAATGAAGGAAGTTGAGCAATTGTGTTGTAACAACTACTAAAGAAAACTATTCTAGGTTCTTCCGTGAAGTCATCTACCTGTAGTCTTCTATGTAACTCGTTCTTACCTGATACACGAGAACCTTTTGATCTATCGGCTGGTCTAAATCGACAACCCTTCTGTATCATCTGCTCTGCAAGTGAAGGTCCAGTATCACCTCTCTTGTGCCAGAGAGAACTGTCGAGAACACCATACCTTATTTTCTCATCAGATTCAATCTCTAAAATCATATCTGCTAAGTCTGTAGCTAAAACTTTACTTACGTATAGTTCTCTATAAACGATTAGCTGTTCATCAGGAGCTACAGCAAACCATATAACAGCAGAGTAAGATCCGTATCCGTAGTCTGCTGCTCTAAACCTAGGCCAGTTACTTGGGATGTCATAGGGTTCTACAACATGTATCTTTCTACTGAACTCAGGGAAAGCTGCACCTTCATTAATATCCCAATCCCCTTCCAACAGTTGTCTCCGTTGGTGCTCAGGCAAAGAGAGTAGGTTGGCCTCGTACATCCCATCGTCAGACAGGTAAGGGTTATCAAACAAAGTCGCAGGGATAAACTTCCTCTTGAAAAGAGGCTCTCCCTCTCTAGTGTGTCCTTTAGGCCAACAGATTACTTCACCTTCGTTATCTGTAGCCCAGAATGCTTTGTTAGGTTGACTAGGATCTATAAAGTATCTCTTAACCCACATATGGCCCGGACCACCCGGATTGCTTGTAGCTCTCATATAGAGAGGTAACCCTGAAGCTTTTGTAGTACGTAGACGTGACCTCATGTAGTTCCATGCGTAGTCTGTGGGCCACTGTGTCAGTTCGTCAAAACCTATCCAGTTAAATGCCTGACCTTGGTATCTCATAACGTCATCGTCACGATCAAGGTATGACATCCAGAGAGTTGCACCACTAGGAGCTACCCACGTCTTGTCTCGTTCCATAAACTTAATACCGGGAATAGCTCTTGGGTAAAGCTGTTTACTTACGGATATAAGTTCTCTTAGTTCTTCTGTTGACCTACGAACTAGAAGCATTCTAGCGTTGGGGTTATTCAGGTATCGAACTGGATCTGCTACTAGACTGTAACTTTTACCACCACCTGCAGCACCACCGTATAGCACTTCTTGTTCTGTAGCTGCTAGGAATGTTGTTTGAGGACCAGCATTAGGTTCAAAGATAACATCTCTAGGAACTTCTTCTACTTCATTCTGTGGAGGCTTCGGTGTCGCTGGGGAGGTCTGACCATCCATCTCCAAAGATTCGCTTGGTTTCTCTACCACCAAGTCTTTGCTTTTCAATCTTCTCCGCTTTCCTTTGCGCTTCTTTGTACTTCCTAGCGTAGTTGCGGTAGTTTGAGGAAGCTCTCCTCCGTTTCTCTTCGATCCTGACACGTTTATCTAACCCTACATGTGATATATATCTACCTGATTGATCCGATAACCACTTGGATACTTTTCTCAAACTATAATCCTGTAGAAATAATTTTGCTTTTTCTAAAAGTTCTAATTCTTCTGGGATGGGTATAAGTAAGTCAGGATCTTCATCATCCTGTTTGTAGCCGAAAGGTACATGTCTTCCAACTCTGATGATAGGATACCACTCACCTTTTTCTCCCCTGAGTGGTACTTGCCAATCTACTTTGTTTGGATAGGTAGCTTCTGAAGCCCTAGCCGTTTTAATCTTCGCCATCACTATCCTTAGACGGTAGGATAAACACTGGCTCTGAGGCTTTTACTTCTACCTTCTCTGTCTTTGTAAATCCTGCTCTGTCTAAAAGATCTTTAGCTGCGAGCATCTTTTCTTTTACACCCAAGTCTGTTGGGTCAGCCATTACACTATACATTGTGTAAGCAGCTTTTGTAGAAGACTGGGATATAAACTTCTTTGTTAGTTCTACGATTTCATCTGTTAAAGGAGCTACAACCTGTGCTGTAGCTACACCATCGGAGTATCCTGCAAGCTTTTTAGCTTTGACAGGATCTCCTTTGGCTTCATCAAAAAGAACGTCTAAGAACTTTTGTTGTTTATCTGTTAGCTGTCTTGCCATAGATTCTTTCTCTTATCTCAGACCTACCGATCCCTAAGTCACTTAGTTCACGATCAGACAAATGTATTAGTGTATGATAGTCTGCTCTTCGTTGTTGTGATTTCTGTATAGCTCTGAGTATACGGTTACAATATTCTTTCCACATAAAAAATCTCCAGTTTCGTTTTTGTGCAAGCTGGCTAATAAACCAACTGGAGACTAGTTTTACACATATAGTTATAACATACTATAGATAATATTGCAACCCCGTTATGTCGGCTGGTAATACTCCGCACCAGATACGACTACATGAAAGTCAGAACTACTGTCTTCAAATCCTACAATCTTATCACCTGCAGCCAAGGCTAGGTATCCACCACCCTGTACAACTTCCTCTAAGCTATTTGCTGAAAGGCTGTGTTCATCTACAATAAAATGATAAGTAGTTGTAGCTGCTTCATACCACTGAAGACTGTACTTCTTATTGTTTGTAGAACCATTCGATACATGCAAAAAAGTGATGAGTGCAACATGGTTGTTAGGACACGTATACACTACATCACCACTAGCACCACCTGAAGTGGCAGATAAGTCTTTAGCTTTTGTAAAGTATTTAGCTGTAGCAGGATTTGCCATTTACTTTTTCTTTTTACCTGTGACCGCTTTTTTAACTTTGGTAGTCCAAGCTTCGTTCTGTGGAGTAGAGGGGTCATCCTTAACGTAATGACCCTTATCGTTTCTAGCTCGAACCTTCTCTGTGTTCTCAGCTAACCAAGCTTCTACTTCTGGATCTTTAGTAATCCATTCACCATAACTTAGTTGACCAACAACATCTCCACGAGAATTTACTATTTGATCCTTTTCAAGTCCTTCAAATCGAAACATTAGTACTTCCCTTCTACACCAAACTTCTTCTTGTGTTGAGCGATAGTTTCTTCTTTTAATCGAGTAGTATACTTTTTACCTTGCCACATAAAGGTAGGCTTACCAGCATTTCGATTACGTCTAAAAGCTTTACCAAAAGACTCATTAGTTACTGGACCTTTTGCTGGAGCAGTTCTAGGTGGAGCCTTTTTAAGTGCTGGACCTGTCTTCTTAGTTTTAGGTGTAGTCTTAGGTACAAACTTCCTATCTGTCTTCGTCTTAGGAGTGTTCCTTGGTTTTACAGTGCTCTTATCGATCTCTGGTCCACTCTCTAAGGGTGCTATCCTTGTAGCAGCAGGAGTGCTTCTAAGTTTTTTAGGAACAGGATTTGTTCTTCCCGGAACTCTTGTTAGAGGTGGTTTAGTCCTTTTAGGTTTAGCTATGTTTTCAGGTTTGAAACCTCTAGTTGTTTGCTTCGTTGGAGCCTTTGTACCTACTTTAGGTTTAGCAGGTGCTTTTGGCTGACTTGGTTTGTTAGGAGTAGTGGTCTTACGTCCTACAGGTGGGTCTTTACGAAGTTGAACATTCTTAGGCAGTGCCTTATCTGCGTTTGGCTTCTTAAGAGGTAACTTTACATTCGGTGCTTTAGTTGTAACACTAGGTGCTTTATTGATTTTAGCACTCTTAGGTAGTTTAGTCTTAGGTATTCTCTTACCACCCTTTTTTATTAAGTCATCTGCTAGGCTTTTAGAATTAGTTCCAAAGTACTTTCTACCTAGTTTAATAATTATTTTAAATGCGGCTGCTGCTGACATAATGTATTCCTTTACTTATAAGTATTCTTGGGTCTAGCAATGCCAGTACTAAGTTCATTAGAAGACTTAACCATACCACCTACGTTATACATGGCTACCTTACCGCCTTTAGCATATGCTTTCTTTTTCATTCCAGCACCACCTTTGGCATAGCCCTTCTTCTTCATCATGCCGCCTTTGTTCATCTTACCTTTACCATCAGCAGCATAGAAAGGAACCGTATCCCCTTCTTTATTCTTTACCATTTTAAGACCGCCAGCAGCATAACCTTTTTTCTTCATGCCGCCCTTTGCGTATCCTTTCTTTTTCATCTTCATGTTTCTTCCTCACTGTATAGATTGTTAAATACTCTTTGTGTATCCCAGACGTACTCTACGTCTTCTTTAGAGTTGTATATGTGTTGATTAGGTTTAAAGTCTGGAGCACCTTCTCCTGTTTCAAACCAAGCTGGGTGAGTTACTCTCACTCTGTTATTGGGTAACGCAACTATGTTACCTGTGTACTTACCAGCGTCTAACAACTCTAATACGTGAGACTGTTTGTGTTGGGCTGGATCATCAGCGACTTCACTATCTGTGTAGTCTACTGTAAAATAGTATTTAGCTGGATAGAACTCCCCATCTACTTTCGCTATCCAAGGTGCTGGACTCGCTCTCTCCAGTTTGTAAACTGAGTGATAGTGCGACATACAATCCCAAGGCTGCGCCAAGTATGGTGGTAATTGTTGAGGCCATTCTTCCAACGGTGTATCTGCTACGAGTGCTACAAGAGGTAATCTAGCCCACATCGCACCACCATGTATATTGGGGCTATCACTATCATCAGACTCACAGCCTGTAAAAATAACTTGAAAGCTGAGAGTCCTGTTTGGCATAGTAGTGATGCCAATGACCATGCAATGTAAGTATTCTCCATGATACTCTTCTAAGTTCTTTGTGTATTCTCTACGAACCCACGCTTTGAAGTGAGGGATACTACTTGTTAAGTAAGGCATATTATTATTGTTTTTATTTACCTTTTGGTTTTTCTTGTAAGACCACCCTTAGCGGCTCTAAAGGTTTTCGTCTTCTTTGCGATTTTCTTAGGTTGAGCCACATGCTGCTTACCTGCCTTAGTGCCTTGTCGTTTTGCTCTAGAAGTGGCTGCGTACTCACTAGCACTAAGAGACTTGATAGCCGCAGAAGGTAGGTAACGTTCACCAGTAGCTTTAGAACCTTGCGTAGATGGCTTACCACTTTTAGTACGCCATTTCTGTTTTGTCCAAGACTTTAAACTCTTCTGCGATTTAGAAAGTGCCATTTAACAGCAGTCACACTGAGGGTTACACTTCTTGTTTAAAAATGCACACCATAGTCTTTTAAGATATCTTCTCATGACGTATAGCCTCCCCCTTTGGCTTTGTACTGTTTCGCAACCATTTGCGCTTTTCTCGCTGACCATTGTCCAGGCTTGCCACCTTTTGAACCTGCCTTGACCTTTGCGACCAAGTTTTTACGCATAGTCGGTTTGGTGTAGTTACCAGCAGCATTGACTGTGCTACCCCCTTTAGAAAATCTCTTTGGTTTACTAGCAGCTTTTTTTACTGGCATATTAAAACTTCCAAGTGTTGAAGTAATACATAATACTATTTGGAGAAGACCCATGCTTCTGACAAGCTTCTCTCCAAGCTTCATACTTTTCTAATGCGACCTTTCGTGCATCCTGAAACTCAGCATAAGCTTTATCTATTTCTCCATAACGGAGTTCATGTAACTGTTGTTGCTTCTCTTGGATTTCTTTTTCTAGTTCTTCTTCTGTCATCTTATCTACCAATTAGAATTTAATTTTTGCGCCTACTGTAATATCACCAAAATCAAAATCAGCATCTGATGATACTTCTGTGTATGCTGTCATACCATTCCATACGTACTCAGCTTTCCAGTCTACTCCTGTAAAGATGTCACCATTGTTAATGTCTAACACATCGACAGTTGTTTCAGCAGACAGTGAAGCACCGTATAGGTTTAGACCCATAGAAGGTGTGAAGTCCAACTCCCATGTTTCTTTTCCTGTTGTGTAACTCATATCTGTTTCAGCAGATAGTGATAGGCCGTAGCCTAAGTCCATCGCTGATGCAGACGTTGCTGTGGCTACAAGTGCAGCCGATAATAGTAATTTCTTCATTCTATACTCCTATAAGTTTGTTCCGATTTTAAAACAGGCAGGTCTAGCAAACATTCCTTGTGACTGCATCATAACCGAAACCCTATCTGTTTCTTCTTTACATAGTTCTTCTGTAACGAATAACTCTTCTTGTTTTGCGAACACAATACACGACTGAGCATAAGGTGTGCTGCAAGCTAGTACAATAGCTAACCACATTACCACTTAACCTTATGTGACCAGTACCTCGCACTTAGTTTACTTGGACTAGAGTCCTGTGCGTTATGTCTTGCGTAGTAACTTTTCTTACGTGCTTTATCTTTTGCTGACTTAGGATTCTTACCTGCGCCACTTACACCTTGCTGACCAAAACGAATAAACTTATAAGTGTTACCTTCCTTTGCCATCACACAGTGTGACTTGGTAGGATGACTAGGAGTACGCTTGGGTTTGTTTACACCCTTCAGCCCTTCCTTCTTCATCTTAGTTTTTACTCGTTCAGGTATAGACATAGTTACCTACTTAATTATAAAAAGGGATTGTACCAGAAAAATTTATCTGTGTCAACCAATCAATTCAAAGTGTGGTCCATCCATGAATGGCCTACGACCCTGAGATCTACGTAGGTCAATATAAGCATTCATAGCTTCTTCCATTGAACCTTCCCACTTACGAATATCCATTGGGTAAGGCATTTCTGGTGTACCCCATGCGGCTCCCCAACAAATAGGAACGCCTACCTGTATAGCTGCCTGTTTCATAGCATCAGCTATATCATCATAAACATTTAGTTCCCAGCAAGCACGTCCATTGACGTATGCCATAAGGTCTACAGCTTTACCCTCTAGGTGTTTAGACTTCATCGTTTGGCTGGCCCCAGAAGCTACTAACTCCTTCTGCTGTTCAACCGTTCTCATCCCTTGGATCACTCCGAAGTCGATTGTATCGCTCAGAGTAATAGCCATCTTGACTACTGCCTGTAGACTATCATCTACACCTTCTAGTTTATCCAAGCTACGTCTACTTAATTTAAATGCCATTACTTACTCTTCCTATTGTCTACAGTTGATAGTACCATACCGCCTTTGCGATAGTCCATACTTCCTGTTCGTTTCTTTGTGCTATAGCCACCTTTACTTTGTCTTGTAGCTTTTTTTCTTTTATCCTGTACGTACTCTTTGTATAGTTCAGGATAAGCTTCTCTTGCTTTCTTAAAATCTTTTGCATCTATCAAATTATTAAAAGCACGTCTTTGTGGAGAACCAAACCCTATAGAAATTAAAAAGCTTTGTACTGCACCCTTTTCTTTACTATCTTTCTTTGCCATGACTACTTCCCAAAAAACTTTGTTGCTGACCTTACGGCGAAGCTACTTGCTACGATTACACCTAAGGTATAGCTGTACCACTGGGGCATAGACTCCAATGCAGCAAAACCATTTGCTACTGCAGCGTTAGCCCATTCAAAAGGTAGAAATGCAAGGATAAGTGGAATTGAAAAAAGTAGAACCAGATACTCATCTTTCCACGAGTTCTGAGTTCCTTGTGCCATTATCTTTTCCCACTCCGCTTCTGATGTAGCGGCTGAGAGCATTATGGCTGCTTCCGCTTCTGCCTTGGCTACCTTTACTTTATTCTGTGCAGCCTTTTCTTCTACCTTACCATTTAACCACGTACCTGCCAATTGTGATACTGGTCCTAATAGTTGTCCTATCATTTTTTATTTCCTATTGCATTGAAACCGAAGTATGCACCCACTAGTGCTGATACTGATACAACGTAGATGTTAGCTATGTCAGCTATTAGCATAGCTGCTGTTTCCATACCAATCAGTGTACAAAGGAATATACCCATAGGGTAAAGAACCATACCAGATAAAGCAAACCAGGTCATGTTGCGCTGGGCATCACGCTTGGCATCTTCATCTTCCATACGTCTACGCCTATCCTCTAGATAGATCTCACGCTCTTCTGCGTCCAGTTTACCATTCTTATCTAAGTCGTATTCATCTACCATTATTCCCAGTCTCTCTTTCTGTCAGGGTCTAACACATCGTACCTACTTAGCATTCCCTCTAGGTACATACTTCTTTCCATTCTATCAAGAGATACCCATTCGCCTGAATGCTGATGGTATGCCTTTCTAGCGTAGAAGACTGAACTGTGAGGGATGTGAACTCTTCGTAGAACTCTTTCATTACCATTAGCTAAAGCTCGATAGAACTCTTCTAGAACTTTATCTGACTGGTAGTATTTTACTTTTCTTGCCATTGGAATAATTCAATGCACCACTAGTTGTATCTAATAGCTTGCATCTGTCAATAGATAAATGCAGAACTAAAATTATTATTTTACTTTAGATGAGATATACTACTAATACTGTTAGTATTTACTAGTAGTCTATAAGTATTATAAGTATAAAAAGAAATAAGACTACTAGTATTACTAACGGTTATACTCATAAGTAGTACTTATTAGTACTACCATTAGTAATACTAACAGTATAATTATAGTAGATACCCGCCCTTCTGTCAAGCTTTATGTTTGTAACAAAGTGTTACAATATGTTTCATTCTATCTGCACCCCGGACTCTCCCAGGAACTACCCGGGTAAGAGTGTAAACTTGTATATACACAAGTGGTTAACAAACTGAAATTCCTAATCTCTGTCATTCTGTGTATACATATACGTACACCCCCCACCCGGCCCACGCCCCCTGGAACAAAACGTGAACATCTGGTAGAACAAAAAGAGAACAAAAACAA
>Ga0209645_1001219_pt1 | contig 12981 bp, 17 predicted proteins | sample ETNvirenome_6_30_FD_184070 | JGI IMG/M metagenome (GOLD analysis project Ga0209645, IMG submission 184070) | Marine viral communities from the Pacific Ocean - ETNP_6_30 (SPAdes) (version 2) | ecosystem: Environmental > Aquatic > Marine > Oceanic | place: Pacific Ocean | collected 2013-06-19
TGAGGAGCACCTCAACCATCTGATCTTGGGACCACTGTACCGTTGGTTCAACCGTAGCACTCATTTCATTCCTCCAGTGTCAAGTCGTTGTTTAATAAAGTTAATTTGTTCTTTTGTCAGGATTTTCAGTGCTTGGGATGCTTTTTCATTACTATAACCATAGTATTGTTTTACACATTCTAAGTCTGTGACTTTATCCTTACGGAGCCAGGGAGAGAATCTCTTCTTTTTCCTCAAAGTATTTAGGAAAAACGAATATTGCATATCTTTGTCTAAGAAATGATACTTGTTCATTTCATTTGCAAACATGACACAATCAAGGTGCCCAGACAAACAACGATTAACGATATATGGAGGGTAAGAGCTAGTGTCTTCACTTAGATCTTCTTTCGTAAAATTAATAGAGTTCAGCCAATCCTTCAGTTCCATAATTAAAAAGTAAAAGTTCTTTACGATCCTTCTGATCACGCATGTATTCACCAACCGAACGCATGGTATATGTTAAATCAAACTCTGCAGCACTCCACATCTTGAATCTATCTTTTACAAGTTGATTTGAGTTATAACTAATCAACTGAGGCATAAAGCATTCATCACATCTTCTTGCAAAAACGTCATGATCAAATCCTTTATGCATAGATCCTTTCTTGCCATACAAATTATCTTTGATGTCATATGGAGGATCAAGATAAACGAAGGTGTCACCCTCATTGTCCATCAGATGTTCGTAAGGAAGATTGGTAATCTTCCAATTCCGAATTAGTTGAGTGTATCCTTGAAGTTTTTCAATCCCTCGCATTGAGAAGTTTGAGTCAGATGCTTGGGCGCTAAAGGATGAGGACTCAGTGAGACCAGAAAAAGAGCACTTGTTAATAACGTAGAAACTACAAGCACGATATAAAGGGGAAATGGAAGTGTCATTTACTAACTCCTTTGCTTCTAGAAATAATCCCTTTGCAGATCCACGATCTGGAAAGCGAGACTTAAGTTCTTGAAGTCTCTTATACATTTTGTATCCATCAGTCTGGAGAACAGTCCAGAAGTTTACCAATGGTTCATACAAATCATTTACCCAAATTTTTAGATTGGGATACTTTTTGGTAATGTGCAACGCTACACTACCGCCACCAAGAAATGGTTCCCTATATTCTTTATAATCCCTAAGATCAGGAATATAAGGATCCATTTTCAAACAAGCTCTGGATTTTCCACCAGGATAACGAAGAGGTGTTTTAAACGATTTCATCAAACAATCAGTTTCTTTTTAGGAGGAGTTTCGATGATAGAAAACATTTCAGTATAACTATCAACAATTTGTTCTTGTGGTTCTGCAATATAAACAAGATACGATTTAGTAATCGTAAGTTCTGTGTCTTTGTCTTTGAGAAGAGGAGACCAAGGAGCGAATCCCATTTGATTATTTTGAGCAGGAATTGCAACAATAGGATTCATAACGGTGAATGAAGTTTCATCTTCTCTGATCAGATCAGCAATAACATCTTCACCAGATTGCATACGAATAAGTTTTACGTTCATTTTACAAAAGTCCAGGTTTGTCAGGTTTATATAGGAGAACTCCATCTACTTTTTGTAGGAGTTCAGACATTTGTCCATAGAGAAGACGATATCCAGTTCCAACATATAATTGTCCTAGAACAACTGCAACAGTTGCAGTTCCCCAGAAAACATAATAGAAACGGGATTTTACTTGTGCTCTAAGTTTTTGTTTGTTGTTTTTCATTTGAATTCACATTCTACCATAATTTCAGTTAGACATGCAAGCATATTGATTTCTTGGTCTGCTACAAATGCTCCCTGATACTGATACTTAGCAATAACCAGCACAGCAGCAGGAATGCTATTGTTTTCAAGGGCATCATAAAGAGCATCGTAAATACGACGCAGAAGTACAGTAGTATCATTGTCCAAATTAGCAACGATCCACTTTCGCACCTCAGGAAAGTTTTTAGTCTTGAGATTTTTGACCAGTTCATTTACCTTTACATCACTAAATGTTGCCAAAATGCCAGCATCAATTTTACCGCCAGCAGAATAACGTTGACACTCATTCAACACACGTCGCCAATCAGGGAAATGCTTATTAATGAGTTCTACCAAGACCTTGTGATCATATTCAACACCTTCTGCATCCAAGATTTGTTGGATACGTTTAAAGAAGGATGCTGCGATTGCTGGTTTTTGCTTCCCTCCAATTCCAAACTCGACCACCGCGCATCGGGAGTGGAGAGGTTCGATAATTTTGTTTTTGAAGTTACAGGTAAAAATGAATCGACAGTTGCCACTAAACTCCTCAGTAAACGCCCGTAGGAGGAGTTGTACGTCGTTTGTTGTGTTGTCTGCCTCATCAATGATGATGACTTTGTGTTTAGCAGTTGATGCAAGCGAAACGGTCGAAGCGAAGTTCTTCGCAGTGTTTCGGACAGTATCGAGGAATCTACCCTCATCGGATCCATTGATGACATAGACATCTACTCCAAGTTCATTACAGAGTGCTTTAGCAACAGTAGTCTTTCCACATCCTGCAGGACCTGCAAGAAGTAGATTAGGAACTTCCCCCTTATCAAGAAAGTTTTGAAATGTTGTTTTAATATTCTCTGGGAGAATACATTCTTCAATAGTTTTGGGTCGATATTTTTCGACCCAAAGAAATTCATCACGCATAATTAATCACAAAGGGTAAAATTAAAAGACAAGGTTTTTCTTGTCAGATCACTATTATGTGGAGTTACTCCATGTAGGAGATATGAAGGAAATACAATCATATCACCAGGATTAATAGAAGTATACCAGCAATCTCCCAAATTGATAAGTTTATCAATTTTCGGAGGAATTAATCCAGCCAATCTATGCTGAAAATAAAATCTTGAGAAGTTTTCTCCAACATTAGCAAAGAAAACTGCAGCAAAATCACATTCAATATGATGATGGACTTCTTGAAAGTTTCCTTTTGAATAGTAATTTATCCATGGACTACCAATATCAATACTTCCCTCATATCCTATTTGCCTTGAAAATTCTTGAAGGGAAGGATTTAAATACTCTTTCCATTCTTCTTTAATAAGACTGATAGTTTTTACATTGCAATTAGACGCCCAATTGTGATCTTGAGATTTACTTTCTTCTAGTAAATCAATTAAAGATATAATCTGTTCACAATTTGGCACCTGAAACTGGAAGTAAAAATCCGTTGGAAATAGTTGTTTTAGATTCATATCCATTCAGGTTTACGTTCAGGCATACGAAGATAATTATCTTTCACCCATGGTTTAGATGCAATATACATCTTATATTTTGTGTAGATGTCAGCAGTTTCATCATACTTGAATTCATCGGGTCCTGCAAATACAAAAGGAGTTGGACCCTTGCCACTTCTACCTTGTGGATCTGCACATGGAAGAATTTCATTTGCTGCCTGGAGAGTATTGAAACAGGTATGTGGTTTACCATACCTCAATGCGTATTCATCACACAGAGCAAATCCATGAGCAAGCAACCACCTCCAATTAGTCACGAAGGAGTTTGCCCATATAGTGCATGGATGATTACGAAAAGCACCCTTCTCAGTGGCATAGGGAGTACCGTCTGCCTTGGGAAGGGTGCCAAATCCGTGACCCCATTTGTCAGAGCATACAATAGCAAGCATCTGACAAGTCTCCAGTGGCATCTTGACGATATGCTTATCGGGTAAGACCCTAGCAGACTTCAAAGGATTAGGGTCAGTGACAAAGATGTTCATCCGAATGTAGAATCAGGTTCTAGAGCAATATAATAGGTCAGATCATGGTTCTTGGAAGTAAATCGTGACAAAAGTTTTTGTGACACAACCACTTCATAAGTTCCAGGCAGAACCTTGATATTTTCAACCTTAAAGTTGAAAGAGAACTCTTTGTCAGTTTCACCAACGATGACTGCAAAGTCATTGGAAGTGTCGTTCTTTTTATCACGAACAACCAGTTTGACTACACCATTCTCTCCAATAGCAGAAAGATCTGGGAGTTGATAAACAGAAGATGCCTTCAACAGTTTCTCAAGTTGCTCAGTACTCAGTTCAAAACATACATCTTCAGTGGGAAGTTGAATTGCTTTATCAGGCGGAGTAACAATTACATTAGGATCTGCGAAGAAATACTTAGAACGAGATCGACCTTCTCGAATAACAACATATCCATCATTGGCAAAATCAAGTTCTGGATTTTGATGCAGACTCAAACCATTAAGGAACTGGTTGAGATCATAAACTCCGAAGTCCTTAGAGAACTCCTCTTCAATATTTGCTTCAGCGAGAATGTTTTTCATCACGCTGATAGTACGAAGTTTGTTGCCTTCTTTTACCAAAATGGATTGATTGATAGAAGAGAAGTTTTTCAGTACAGAAATGGTTTTATCAGACAGTTTCATAGTGTTGGGTTTTAGTTTCATCACTGGTTGTAAGTTTCACGTTGTGCATTTTTGTCGTTGAAATGCATCAGAAGCACAGCATAATGCAGGATCTTCATAATGTCACGACGGGCAGTGCCTTTCTTATCATAGCGAGAGGCATACTTAAGAATGTTGCTGCGGCAGAAGGACTCACCATCGCCACAAGCTTCAATCAGATCAAGTGTCTGAATTTTATCATCACCAGCAGAATAATGTTGATTGTATGTTGCGGAAATATAGTCAGCAAGTTCTTTAATAATTCTCGACTCACTATACTTGAATCGATTTTCGTTTTTAGAATCAGGAATCATGTTGTCAAGTGAGGTGTCAATAGTAAAAGTATTTTCATCCATTTTTAGTTCATCAAATAAGAAAGACCATGAGTTTGCCATAATTATATCAGGATCCTGCCTCCTGGTCAACATAAACTTTTTCACCAGTAGCAGTCAGATCGAAGTCTTCATCGACCTTATCATAGAGTTCCAAGAATGCCTGCTTGGTTTCGTCATCAAAACGATTTACACAAACTTCAATCGCCTTTTCTTTATCACCAAAGATGCCATATGCCTTCACAATGTGAACCAGACGACGAGTAGAGATGATCTCCTCAATACCACCATCATAGAAGGTCTTGCGGATGATGTCAGCCCAGTCAGCAAGACGCTTACAGAAATTTTCATCATCGCAGAGTTTATTCAGAATGCGAGTTTCAATAGAGACAGTAGGATACTCTTGCTCAAAGGTTACAGGGAAACGCTCAAGGAATGCTTCGTTCAGAACATTAGTGCCGATGAAACGACCGTCGTCAGAACCCTTACCCTTAGTGTTTGCAGTTGCAATCACGTTGAAACCAGGAGAGGGTTTGACAAAACGACCAATCTTTTTCAAGAAGACACCTTTTCCTTCGAGGATCGATTGAAGGCAAAGAATTTTGTTGGAAGCCAAGTCAATCTCGTCAAGCAGTAGAACCGCACCGCGCTCCAAGGCTTCGATGACCGGACCATTGTGCCAAACGGTTTCCCCATTGACAAGACGGAATCCACCAATGAGATCATCTTCATCAGTTTCAATAGTAATGTTTACACGGATGAGTTCCCGATCCAACGCTGCACACGCTTGTTCAACCGAGAATGTTTTGCCATTTCCAGAGAGACCAGTAATGAACGATGGATAGAATACACGGGACTGAATAATTTTTTTAATATCACCGAAATTGCCAAACTTGACGAAGGAATCATCTTTCTGAGGGATAAGGTTTTGTTCGATTGCAGGCATCGCTGCAGGAGCATTATAAGTTACTTCCAGTTCCTTTACAGTCTCTTTTGTTACTTCAAGATTCCATTTACCACGACTAACTTTAAAATCAGTCAACTTATTAGTGATAGTCTGATAATTAAGATCATTCATGTTGCAGAATGCTTTGATCTCGGCAGAAGTCACAGACTCACCATAGGATTCACGGAGACAGTTAATGATGCTTTCTTTAGAGAGACCCATTGGGTTGTTTGTTTTAACTAAAGTTATTATAGAAGAAAAAAGGGGGTCTGAAACCCCCTTGTAGACACTTTTTAATTTGTCTGATCTCGGTAATATTTTTCAGAAATGATCTTAGCAGTATATCCCGGATAATACTTTTCAACCATTGCAGTCACTCCCATGGCAGTAATCGCACTTTTGACAACGATAAGAACTTCTTTAGTTTCATCCAAAACAATGTGTTGGAAAGGAAGTCGATGATTTCTACTCATACTACCAGAGAAATAAATTCACCTAGAACTTTCTTATTTAGTTTCTTAGTCTTAAGAGACTTGATAAATGCAGATTTAATCTTCGCTTTTGTAGCACCTTCATCAACCTCAAACTCAGAATCTTGAGACAGGGCAGAAGAAGACAGAGCAAAGTAAGCATCATATCCAGAATTTTTAATACAAAAACTTCTGAGTTTTTTCCAACTTTGGATATGTTTTTGGTGCGTCAAACTATCACTGTACATACGAATGAAAGAATTCACATCTCTTCCTTCAAGAACTCGCATACCAATAAAATTAACTGAAGGAAAGTTTTCTTTGAGATTTTTCAAAAGAAGATCAGTAAACTGATGCCACCTACAGTCAACCATATAAGTAGTTCCCAATTTGCGATCACGAACATAAGTGCATTCAGGAACTAGACGACGCTGACCAATCCAAGAAGTATCTTCACGTTTGATTTCAACATGACGAGTAAGAGGATTTGCTTCACCATCGGTCAAAACAAGACAGTGTACTTTCTGCAATTTGTTCTCAGATTGGAATTGAGGAATAATTTGATGAAGCGTTACAAGAGCTTCATTGAGTGGTGTTCCAGAAAGACCAAGTTGATCTGCAATAGAGTAAGGAGTTCCCCAAGAACGAGAATAATACTCAGCAATACGCCAGATATTAATCATTTGGCGCTCCAATTCTTTTGTAGAAGTTTTACTAGTGAGCATATTCATCATAGTAAACTTTTCACTTACACAAAGAAGATTTTCTTTTTTCTCATAGTGAGAAGGAAACTCTGCCGTGATAAATTCATTCTTGTCATAATCAAATGTTTCACGATTCCATTCATTTGTAAATGCATAGACATCAAAAGGAATGCCCGTTTTGTTGCAGAACCAAATAAGATTGAATAGTTGCTTACAAGTATCCGAAAGAACACCACTCATAGAACCACTCCAATCAAGAACAAATACTAGTCCATGATTTTTACCATCGGCAAAAGTAGTTACTTTCTTGAAAAGATCCTCATTATATTTGTAAGTGTGGAGTTTAGTGCAGTCCAGAACACCAGTGCGAGCAGTATTGGCACGGGCATAAGAATCTGCTGCCTTGCGACACTCAAACTCTTTCACCAGATAGTTGACTTCTTTCTGTGCAGACTTCTTGAATTTTTTAAACTCTCCATCGACTTTTGAAAAAAGAAGTTCTTCTCCATTACCAGACCTTTTGCTGATTTGATAGTCAAAGTACTTGGTAATTGCATTATGAACATCTTTGTTCTTAGCAATAACTGTATCGAGATTTACTTTAGGAATCTCTACATAAACATTATCCATACCATAATTTGATACAAGATCCCGAAGACGTTCTTCAAGTTTTTCAGCAGTAGTAACCTTTGGTTCGTCATCAAAGTCAACTTCTACACCCTGCTTATTATTTTCACCTTCCTTGATTTCTGGAATTTCAGTTTGACCTTCACCAGAACTACCTTCAGTAGTTTCAGATTGAACCTGAGGTTGCTGTTCCATTTCTGGTTGCTCAGTCTCTCCTCCTTCAGATTGAGGAGTCATGTGAACATCAGAAATTTTTTCCTTTTCTTTTTCTTCTTTACAAAATTTATAGAGTGCTTCAGCAGCAACCAAGACATCTGCAAAAGTCTCTGTATCAGAAATCAAATTAATAATTTCCATCTCCTCATTACTCTCGATTGGAATCTGAGTATAATTTCCAATCTTGAACCACAAGTTTGCACGATCTGCAAGATTCATCTTTGAAATATCTTCATCCTTGAGAAAGAAAAAATCTTCTTCATGAAGTTCTTTATATCCCCGAAAAAATGTCTTACCAAGACCAAGATATTTTCTCTTCATCAACTTTTCAATTCTTGCATCCTCAACAATGTTCACAAAAGAATGAGGAATGTCTGTAGGAGGATCTTGATCAGGTGTGAACAAAGCATGTCCAACCTCATGACCAACTAGCATATCATAAACATAGTTACTAGCATTATCCCACTGAGGAAGAGTCAGAACTCTAGTGTGAACATTAAACTGAGCCGTTTCAACAGGGCGATGCTCAACCACAAGATCCTCAGTGGCAAGCAGTTTAGCAAGTTGTGACTTGATTTCGTGCTTGATGGTCATTCGATTTCTCTCGTATGAATCCATAATAGGATAAAGTCGCCTCTATCCCAAACTATCTGTGACACTATAAAGACTGTCTACCTATAATCATATGAGGAATCTGTACTTGCACTACATTTTCCAAATGGCATGAAATTCATAGCTAAAGAATATCTATCTTCTTCTTCCATGTGAATATCAGTAGCATGACGTAAGGAACTTGGAAAGATAATCATTGTCCCTTTTTTTGCTTCCATTTCAACTGTGCCATATGGAAGAAATCCATTCTGCCCTTTAGAATCCACATAGATTGCAGGAATGTTTTCACTAATTAATAATAAAGGACAACAATCCTCGAAGTAAAAAACTGAACTCCATAAAGAGTTACAATGAAAATGCCCATGAATACGTTTTCCTTTAGAAGTTTTAGTAAACCAACTGCTACTCATCTTTAAAGGAAGTTCATATTGCCATTCTTGGAGACATCCATTTACTACAATTTCTATTTCCTTTGTTAATTTAGAATGATCTTTTAATACTTCTTTATTTACAGAAGCTCTATTATGAGATTTATAAGTCCATTCATCATCATTATTTTTATATGAATTAAGAACTTTTTTAGTAGAGTCCAATAAAAAAGAACAATCTACAGAATAAACAGATGTTGGAAATATTCTTGAAATTTTTACACCAATTTGATTGTGCATAATTAAACTGTATCAAATATGTTTATGGTGGGAAACCACCCGATACTTTTAAGTAGACTTATATCCGCCTGATTATCTACTCTTTCTCCAGGAGTATTTTCTTTGACGGGTAAATGACCCATATCCATTGCTTTAGCAAGTTCTTTTACAGAAACTGATTTTCCAGTTCCAATTGTCACAGGTCCAGTGATACTAGAAGATGCCAAGTAATGAATTGCTCTACATACATCCTTTACGTGAATCCAATCTCTTTTGTGATTGGTCACATACTTTGCAGTCTTATCTTGAAGCATACGATACATCATATTAGGACGACTATCAGGACCATACACTGTAGTAAATCGCATTCCCACCGAATTAGGTGGTGCCATCAATTCATTAATCCACTTTGACATTGCATATGGATTCTCCCAATAATCCTCTTCAACAGCACTTGAGGATGCATATAAAAGACGAGTATTTGTTTCTCTACACCACTCAAACAATCTCTTAGTTTTTACTACATTATTTTCATAATATTTTTGAGGTTCAGCAAGACTTTCTCTAATGTCTGCATACGCAGCCAAATGAATGACAAGATCATAATCTCCACCACGAAAGTCTTCAATATCTTCAGGATGATCAATCCCATCTACATTGACATACCCCAGTGTTTCTTGCCAATCAAGAAACACATTACGACCAATAAATCCTTTATGTCCAGTGACCAACACTCTCATAACGACATCCTACTAAATCCTTTAACCTTCTCAAATTTAATTACATTTTCAAACTTATCATGAAGCGATTCTTTGTGAGAAATCACAAAGACATTTGCATCTTTAATTACGTAACGGATAATTTTTAAAAATTCTTCTGTACCAAAACCATCAAGTGAACTGTCAAATACTTCGTCCATAATCAATAGATTTGTATTAACTGAGTTCTTCATTCTGGCAACTTCACGCCAGGTGAAGAGTAGTGCCAAATCGATTCTCATTTTCTCTCCCTCGCTGAAAGAAGAATAAGAAAAGTCTTCGTGAATGGGGGACTGGACGGTTTCGTTAAATTCCTCATCAAGTGTGAAGTTGATGTAGAAGTCCATCATTTGTAAATAACGATTGACTTGCTGATTTATCAGCGGTAGATACTTCTTAATGATTTTGGATTTGACTCCACCGTCTTTTAATAAACTATACGAAAAATCGTAATAATTGATAGTGTCCCGTCTATTAGCGAGCTCGTCGTATGTTTCTCTTAAGTTGTTTTTAAAGGATTCTAACTTCTCATGTTCAATATTTCTATTTGCAAGTTGATCGGTAATTCTTTGAATTTCCGATTCCAAATCTCTGATTTGTCGTTGACATCCAGAGATTTTAGTATTGTTTTTAGAAATGCCATGTGTGAGGGAAGTAACCTCCTTACTTACGGTTAAAAAGTGACGCTCTCGCTCTTCCTCCTTATTAATCGCATCCTCCAGTTCCTTGTAACCAGATTGCAACTCCTTTGCCTTATTTTGAGCGTCGGTAATTCTATTTATTCTGAAGGTCTCCTCAATTGCTTGATCACAGGTAGGACAAACCGTATTTTCGGTAAAAAATTTATGTTCCTTAGTAATTGTTGCTACTTTATTAGAAATCTTTCCTTTGAGATTGCCGAGTGTGCGAAGTTTATCTGTGGCACCAGAATAACTTTCGAGTCTTTTTTCCAAAGAAGAAAGTTCTGTATTCATATCAGTAGAAGCATTTAGCAAGTCATTCTCTTCATTCAAAAGATCTTGAATCTTGCTTTCTTTCTGCTTAATATTTTCTTTTCCCCTATTTTCAAGTTCTCCGATAAAATTTTCTTGCATCTTAACTTTATCGTTAAAAGATTCTTTCTTAAGTTCTAGAACCTTAATATCTTCCCTTGTCGCACGAATTTTTTCTTTGAGTACATTATTCATCGTAGAAAAGATACGAATATCAAGAAGATCTTCAATAACTTCTCTACGATTCGATGCAGTAAGTTGCATGAAAGGTACAAACGTGCTACTACCCAGAATTACAATTTGAGTAAAAGATTTGTAATTCATCTTTAGAACATTTTGTTCAAACCATTTTTGCTGATCATTAGCAGAAGCAGCTTGATCCAACAGAGAATCATCTCTCCAGATTTCAAAGACCGCTGGTTTAATTCCTCTAATAACTTTCCATTTTGTTCCAGCAATCACGAAGTTCACTTCAACTTTACAATCCTTTTCGTTTACTGAATTAGCAAGTTGAGGTTTATTGATTTTACGAAATGGTTTACCAAATAAAGAAAAAGTCAAGGCATCAAGAACCGTTGACTTACCAGCACCATTAGTACCGATGATTAGATTTGTAGAATTTTCAGTTAAATTAATTTCAGTAAATTGATTACCAGTGCTAAGAAAATTTTTCCAGCGAATTTTTTCAAATAAAATCATGATCGGATTTAGGAGGAATTACGAAATCATTTTTGGTTATAACAGCATACTTGCAATCACTCATCTCGCAAGTTTTTATCATTATCTCATCGTCAATTTCTATGATGTGCATTTCTGGACTTCCATCTTCTTCCAGCATCATAGCAAATCTAATAGCATCGTCTTCTTGTTCAAAAATATAAAGAACTTTTTCTCCACTTTCATCAGCAACAGAATATGCACCTTCTGTTTCTCTTCCAGTTATAGTTAAGATATACATTTTAAATCATTTCACATGCTTCTCGATAAACTTCGTTGATGACTTTTCTTATAGTCGCTTTATCAAGATCAATTTCTGCCTCCTGAATATATCTATTCAAGATAGAAATCGTGTCTTCTGATTCAAATGCTTCAAAGTTTTCAGACTCTTGGATTGCAAAGTTTTCTACAACTTTAAGTTCTGCAGCTACATCAGTGATTCTATCAATAAACTTTTCAAATTTTTTAAGATCGGTTTTCTTTCTAACAATAACTTTTACAATCTTATTTTCATACTCTCTAAAATCAAATGTTTGATGATTTGTATCTTCGTAATAGATATTGTAAAAAAGACGATACGGATTGTCTACCGGAAAATGTTCAAGAGTTTCTGTATCAAAGATGGTGAATCCTCTCCGATCACCGACATCGTTCCAGAACATCTCATAAGGGTTGCCCAAGTAGTAGATTCTTCCGTCATTCGATCTAGTGTGGTAGTGACCGCTGAAGACTTTGGAGAACTTCTCAAATAACTCGCTTGCAAGACCATGTTCCATGACGAGTTGATTATTAACTCTAAATCCTTGGAGTTCAAGGTGCCCCATCGCGCAGTGGCAATTTGAACTTTGAGTAGATCTAATAGTGCTTTCCTCATTTTCTTTATTAATCCATGGGATGAATAATATATCTAGTCCACCAATCGTAACTTCTGATGCAGAATCATAGACATATACATTATCATACTCACGAAGAAGAAGGTCTACTGCATTAACTTTATTTGTATTCTTATAGTATGCTGTATGATTACCGACAATAGTATGAACTGTAATACCCATGCGGTTTAGACGATCATAATAATTATCTTTTGCCCAAGCGAGTGCAGAAAAATTAATTCCAGTGCGATTATCAAATGTATCTCCCATATCAACAATGGTTGTAATACCATGCTCTTCCAGATATGGAAAAAAGACATCATTATAAAATTTTAAAAAATAATCATGAAACAATTTGGAGTTCTTACGAGCACCAAAATGTTGATCTGTAATAATTGCTATTTTCATCAATAACGCAGTTTACTATGTACAGCATCTTTGATGCTATTATAGTCACTGTAATTAGATCCGTCAAGAGTATTATTATCGTCAAAGACTTCACTGTAACCAGATCGTTCAATGATTTTGTTCTTAATATCTAGTTGACGCTTTTCTCTTTGGATCCTACGGAGAAACGCATAATGAATGATCTGCGTAAAGTAAGCAAAAGGATTTTGGGATTTCTCAGGATTAAAATTATGAATGTACTGA
>Ga0209645_1001220_pt1 | contig 12976 bp, 20 predicted proteins | sample ETNvirenome_6_30_FD_184070 | JGI IMG/M metagenome (GOLD analysis project Ga0209645, IMG submission 184070) | Marine viral communities from the Pacific Ocean - ETNP_6_30 (SPAdes) (version 2) | ecosystem: Environmental > Aquatic > Marine > Oceanic | place: Pacific Ocean | collected 2013-06-19
TTGATGGGGTATGTCCCGTCCCACTCGGTCATCAACCATTGCTCGAAGAAGACCAGGCGCTCTGTAATTTGATCTTTGCTCTTTACGAGCCAGAACTGTCCCATATTGCGTTACCTATCATTGTTGCTATCTGTGGCACGATTGCGTTGCCTAAGACTCTAATTCTGTGTGCCCGATTGGGAAGCCCATTAACCACTCGACCCACGCTGGGTTCAGCCTCCCACTCTCGCCACGATACTCGATGGCGTCTGGTAACGAGTTGCTGTCGGCATTCCTGCCCTTCGCTGCCAGCGTCTCTGGCCTGACTGCTCCCTTGTAGTCGCGTGACGTTGGGGTAGGAAACGATGAAGACCCGATCTCGGTGGTGGTGCGCGCCAAGCTCGGAAGCTGGTATGCAATGCCATTCCGCGTCATACCCGATCGAGGCCAGTTGTCCGAGAATAGTTCCAAACCAAGATCCCCGTTCACCTGCAAGCAAGTTTGGGACGTTCTCCACGATTGCGTAGCTTGGTCGTAGCTCGCTAATGAGTCTAAAGTATTCGTGCCACAGTCCTGAACGCTCGGCTCTGATCCCATCAACAGGGAGCCACGGCGCTCCTGCGATACTGATATCCACGCACGGGAATCCCCCTGCGATGACATCGACTGTAATTCCGTCTGCAGCCAATCGGTCTGCGTTGAGTTCTCTGATGTCGTCATAAATAGGCACCTCAGGCCAGTTTTTCTGCAGCACTTTTTTGCAGTACTTGTCGCACTCGCAAAACGCCACAGTTTTCATGCCAGTAGCTTCCAACCCAAGACTGAAGCCACCGATACCGCTGAATAAATCAAGTACGTTCACGACGGAAAGTACAGGTCACATTGGGGAACAAAGTAAGCTGGTCTGCCGCCTACGGGATCAGTCCAATACTTCTGATCCTTTGCTTCGCCGTAACGCATTCCGCCATGTATTCGGTAAGAGCCATCTGAACCAGTCACAAGCCAGCAAAAATGATCGTCTGGGTCGTCTTTCTGGACGATCAATCGGTTCGTATGACTCGGCGTTGAGCGCACTTCGTATGGGCCTACGTCTAAAGCGGCTCTTTGCCCCTTGCTGTGAAAAACGTTTAGGTGTTTGGCCAGCGCCACCTCCGCGAGTGCGCCTTCTATGTGCATTTGCCAACTGTCTCCCCTTGGTAGATTGTTTTTGTGTACTGACTTCCATTTTATGCACTCGATCTGTCGCATCATTCCGATCTGTGCAGCTTGCATAATTTCTGGGTAATCAAGCTCTACCTCAATCACTGTAGCCACCTGTGCGAGGAATCTGTACACGTAAGTTGTCGTGACTTGGATTTCGCTTAAAGGTCTGACCTTTGCCCTCCCAAAGCTTTACCGTGCCTTCGTATGGTGCGTGACGTTGCTTAGCAACAATAAGCTTAAAGTGCGGTTCGTCGCGCAGTTTCTCGCCTCGACTACCCGTATCAATGCCTAGCTCTTCTAAGTTTTCGTTAGCGACTTTGGCTTTGTTATGCCAGCAAATAAAAAGCAAATGCGCTTGGTCCACGATTGTGCCGCCGCCTCTTACGTCAAAGCGCGTAGGCACGTATTCGTCGCCACCCGACTGAGGTTTTCGGACGTGATGTACTACAGCGATGTGTATCTGTAACGCATCTGACAAACCGACCAGCTGGTTCACAAACAGCCGTTCCTTTTCTATGTCGTCAGTGACGCCACAAAACTGCAGGTTGTCGATGACTACTAGCTTGCACCCAGCGTCAGCAAATGCAGCAATAGCACCTAGCGCTTCTAGTGGCTGTACGCCGCCAAGCGCTCGATAAAGGTAAATTCGTTCGTCCGACCACTGGGTAAAGTCTTTGGCGAACTGCTCAGTAGGACGATCTACTGCGCCTGCTTGCTTGCACATCATGAGCGCAGTGTCGGTGAGCTTCATTTCAAAGCTAGCAATACCAACAGGGTTATTCTTAGCCACATGCAAGGCAACCTGGCTGACCACTGTAGACTTTTTGTGACCATTAATACCTGCCCATACAGACACTTCACCTAGCCGCAGCCTTACCTTGTCATCGAGGTCTGACCACGGCAGTGGCATACCGTATGTCGTCGGCTCTACCCGTATTCGCTCTAGGAACTCATCTTGTATGCGTGGGATAGTAATGATGTCAGCGGCTTCACTACGCCTGTAGACATCCTGTAAATCCTTATCGGTAAAATCAAATGCCCTGCCGATTGATCTCATATTTCATACACTCCAGTATTCTCAACTTGTTGTTCTTCGTCCTCCCATCTACGCTGACGTAGCCATGTAGCTGCGTGTGGTCGGTACTTTTCTTCATTGCTAAAGGCGTAGTTCGCTAAGCCTGACATAGCTGCCTTCTTGTCTTTCTTGCTTAATGCTTTCCATGCTAACGACGCAGTTTTCTTATTGGCTTTTCGCGGATAGGATTTCCAAAACACATCAAAGCCTTCGTCAACAGTAGTACGCATTTCCGTACTACTAGCGTTCACAGTAGTATGTATTTCCGTACTACTGGTGACACGCAGTCGGTATACAGTGCTTTTGCCAAATCGCTTTTGACGCTCTAACAGTCCAAGCTCTTCAAAGCGCGCAATGGCTCTGCTCACTGTGTTGCGTGTCGCGCAGCTGCGTTTGCAAATGTCGTCATAAGACGGGAAACAGCAGTGTTCCTGATCTGCTCGATCGGCCAGTGCAATTAACACGGCCTTTTCTGCAGCGGTCACGGCTTCCACGCTGTTGAGCGCCCAGTTGATAGCAGCGATACTCATTTAGCGTTTGTGCCATCTATTAGCTGATCGACGAACCCGTTGTTTTTGCCGCCATTTATCAACGCTTTGCGGTATCGGTCTTTATCCTCTTTAGACATAGACTTGCCTAGCTTGACGTTAGCTTCGAATATCTCAATCACGAAATCGTCAACAACGCCTTTTTCTTCGCGTGGACGCCACGCACCAAATTGCTGGTCTGTGTCTGGAAACAGAGCAGAAAAATCTAAACCAATAGCGGCCAATATGTCGTTGGCTCCGCAGCCAGCTTTGCAATGTATTAAGACTCTGCCGTCGTCTTTTTCTTTGATGTGTAGGCTAGGACTTCTATCCGAGTGCGCTGGGCAAACTGCAACCCATTGGCTTTTTTTAGTTATGCGATGCTGCACTCGATCTAAAATTTGCTTTACAGACATCTAATGCCCCCGTATATTCAATTCAGTAACCAGTGCCCTTAGTGGGACTCCTCAACGTTGCCCGCCGCTGTGCGGGCTTTTTTTTACCCTCCCATCTGTCTGTCGTAGCGCAGAAAGTCGTCTAACTCCATTTCCAAAGCATCACAGATCATGAGCATCGTGTGAAACTTCATGTTTGAGTTTTTGCGCCATCTGGCGACTTGCTGTGGTTTAACATCTAACGCGATGGCTATGTCCGCGCTAGTGATGCCCGTGTCCGCTTGGGCTTGGCGCAGACAATAGCCAACATCATGTAGATACATCAGAACGGAATGTCCTCTTTCTTGGTTTTGGGGTTGCCGATCTTACCTGAAAAATACTTCTTGCCGTTCCTGTCCTCATTGAGCCAAGCGTCAAGAAAGTAATCAGTCCCATTAATATTTATGTTGCCCTCAAAATCAGGATGCTTTTCGGATTGCTTTTGGTCAACTCGGAACAAAACAAACCGATTAGTGTTGTCATACTGCTTCTGCACTTTTGTACTCCTTCATAGATGCTAAGAATGAATCAGAGCGCAATAAACGTCGCTCCTCTTTTGTCCAGATGCCACCCTTTGTCGGTGCCACCCATAACGCTTGCTCGACCTCGTGGCCAAGTTCCGCGTATCCCTCAACTGCAGCGAGCATGTCATCGTTAGCAAATGCCTCTTTGATGTACATAATGCTTGCCAAGTTGTCTCTCATGACAAGATTGTGCTGCAGCAGGTAATTTGCTTTTTCGTCCTTGCCCTGCTGCTCTAACGCCTCAACCATTTCGTCTGCGCTTGCCAGTTCGCTGCCACCAAAACCTAGAAACGCAAGTGCCCTACCGCAAGCGCTGGTTTCACAGTTTTCGACATGGCTTGTGCTGTTTATGCCTCTAGTAGAGACTGCTTCCTGCGCCATACCCGTGCTTACGACACGATTGACGCCGTCACGGATTACAGTCTGCATTCGTATGAACTCGTCCGTCTCTGCGATTACGCTGGTCTCTATCGTGTAGTTGCTGTGTTGCTCGCGAAACAACTTTACGCGCAATGCTACGGTGCGGTAATCCTTACCACGAATATCTACCACGCCCGTGTCTTTTGGCTTTTCTACCTGGTCGGAAATTCCTGGGGTTTCTCCGAGGAAATCATCCACATCAGACATAACCTAACTCCTTTTTCTGAAACACTTCTTCTTCGTTGAGGACATCGAAGCCGTTCCAAGTACAGCTGTGTATTTCGTACTCAGTAAACGACTCTGCTCCTTTCTGGCCCCAAAACTCATAAGGTTCTTTGACCTGCCACCATCGAGCGTCGATCTCGATATCATCTGGATCTGCTACTACCCACAAAACGCCTTCGTCGTAGTCGTCGATAGCTGCACCCATAAACTCTTCTTCATTCTCGCCGATCGTCAGAGCGTGTTTGACTGCGATTTGAATTATCATCTTTCCCTCCAAAATGCCTGTCTACGTGACGTACCATCGCGGGTAACACCTCTTGCTGGTAGTCGTTAAGCTTGTACTCCATGCCTAAGATATCGACCGTTTCGCTTTGTGTGTATCCCACTGTTATTAGTATCTTCGCTCTTTCCCAGACTTCAGCACGGAACGCCATGTGCTTCGTCCTCGGTTGGCTTGCTAACGAACGTTACGTTCTCTCTGTAACCCAGAGCGTTAATTTCGTTCATGATGCCGTAGCGATCTGCAGCAGACGCTAGGTAAGTGGTTTTAATGCTGCCATCTTCGTGGCGCACTACTTCTTGCGCTACATACATTCCTGTGTGTGGTGGGCAAGGCTCGACAAAAACTTCTAACCATAACTTCATAAATAAGTCCTCATGCGAAGCAGCAATTTATCCATCGGGATGCTGCCAACCGATAGGAAAAAGCACCTGACGAGTGGAGACGAGTCCATCAGATGCCCCGTGGATTAGTGTAAGGTAACTTTTTGACTGGCCTCTTTGATGAAGATCATCATCATATTCCAGCCAGTCTCACCAGTGTCGCAGCGGTAAACCTCACGACCAAGATCATCTTTGACATAAAGCTCACGCGCCTCGATGTCTACTAGGATATTTGCGCCTAGATAAAAGCCAGCGTAAGTATCGCCCTCGGCGACAATTTTTGGTTGTTGATTAAACATCAGTGTGTCCTCCGAGCTTTCGCACAAAGACCACAGTTGCACATGAGCCACTCATACTCAGTACGGTCGCGCAAATGCTGCCAGTAGCCTGCAGGATCTTCTCTGAGCCACTTCTGATCGACCCAGTGGTGCGCAGGGTCTATTTCGCTAAAGTCATTGAGAACAATCAGTCCATGACGCCACAGAACATTGTCTGTATAGGTCATAACGTAGACTGAGTCTTTTGTGAATTCCACTTCGTGGACTGGTACAGCAACCTTTTTTGTCATGTCGAACTCCTGTAGTTATTGACGAACTACAGGTAAACATAATCAAAAATGTGTTGTCAACAAATTTGTTAATACGACCAGACAGTCGGATTTGGTAGGTCTTCGTTTACACCAAGATGTATAAAGCGGGCGCTGCCTTTCTGGTTAACACCTATTCGTGGGATACGGTATTTCATCGCAACTTCAAGAAGTTTATGAGCGCGATCGCCACTGACTGCGATGTCTACTGCCATGCCTGTTGAATGCTCACCAGGTCCATTGGCTTTTTTGCTTTCGATGGGATGATCTGGGCATCTATAACCACTAGATACAGGCATTGGGCCAACCTGCTCACGTATAGCGTTCAGGATGATTAGGAACTGCGGATCGAACTTATACCGACCGCAGCAAGAACAAGAAAGCTCGTCTTTGCTGAAGTAGCCGCTCACTTCTTCCATTTAGTCAGCCCCCTAATGCCGACACTGCTTGCAACAAGCGCTGCCAAGAGCGCTCTGTAATATTCCGGCATGGCTTCCAGCACTTCGAAACCATCGCGAACGTAAGGGACAAGAGGTGGAATAAAACACATAACAAGAGGAAGACTGAAAAGCACACTAAAAAATTCATCGCGCCAAGAATTGCCAGCATTAGACGCATGGATGTTTTCCCAATTCGCGTCCTGCTTAATCGCTTCCATTTTACGCTCATGTACCGCGCGCTTCTCTTCAGCTTTGCGTTCAAGATGGCCACCTACCAAATTGACTACTGGACCGATTAAAGTTTGCCACATGTCACTTCAACCAGTCGGCTAAAACCACTGCGCCAAAAATAAAAGGGTAAAGAGCAAAGACAGCAGTACGATTAGTCGCGATGTCTTTGTGAGCGGCGTCAATCTTTTCGTCAAGTCTGCGTAAACGTTCTTCGCAAAGCCTTTCGTGAGTTGCCAGCTTCTCAAGAGCTTTTTCTGCAAGATCCATGTCCCCACCTCATAGTCGTTAACGTATTTTACCACATAGTTAGGACATGATAAGAGCTACGAGACCAACCATTACGCCTGTCATAAGCAGCAACAGAAAAATCTGTACGATCTGCTCCCGCATTTCCTCTTGCGCGTATACTTGCCGCTGTCGTTCTTTAATAATTTCTTGTTTGATTTGTCTTAATTCCTGCAACCCCTGCTTTCCATAAACCAGCCCCACTAATGAGTGCAGTTCGGACCTCTGTTTCTCCACGCGCTTACGCGCCGCCAGCGCCATAGCCGCCTCAGCTTCTACGCTTTGAGAGAAAGCGACTCGCTTAAAAATGCTTGGATTTTGTTTTTTTTCGGCGGCGTATATGCAGTCGGACGCCTGAGCATACCACTTGCCCATCTGCCCCAAAACGTCTTCAGCCTCGCGCCCATGCTCAATCATCTTCTTTATGAAATTGAACGTGGCGGTCGCTCCTGCCGCGCATGTCACAGGGTCCAGCATTGCACCTCCCTAAAATCGAATGATCGACGGACATCTATAGATCGCGGAGGCTACATAGTAGACGTGTTTCTTGTCGGTGCCTTGTTGCCTGTAGACGCACATCGTATGCGGGACTAAACGATAACCCACATATTTAACTGTACTGCTCTCAAGTATGAGATAGAGGACGATGGTATCCATGCGCCCTCCATAGGCATTTTACCACGCGAGGTTAGTGTTCGACGAGTTCTCCGTCCACTGGTTCTGCTTCTGGCTCTTCTGGTGTTTCTGGTGCTGGTCGCTGTGACTTTGCTTGTATCAGCGCGATCTGCGCCTCTAAGTCAGCAATGCGAATTGCTTGCTGCGCGTTTTGACGTGCTAATGACTCCATGCGCTGACCCAATACAAACTGCTCTTCCGTTACTTGCTGTTGCTCTGACATACGTCATCCTTTTTGTTGGTGATGACTGTATTGTGGTGTCAACATAAGTGTTTTTCAAGGGTCTACAGGTATTCGCCCAACAACTGATCCGTCAGCAATATCCTCGTCCATGCGATCCTCCATAAGATGTACTAGAGCGATGGTCGCTTCCATGTCATTGACGCCGTTTGTCTTAATCATCGGCACGCGGAACGGCACAGGAGCCTCCTGCGTTATAGCCTCAGACTCCACAAATCCTTCAAGGTGTGTAGCGTCATCCGCTGGCGTGTCGTATATCAATGTTCGCATCAGTTATTTATCGTGATCGTAACGTCGCCTGAGCCGTCAAACTCAGCCGCGATATTAGCAAGCTCTGTCGTATCCAAGCCGTTGGCATAGCTCCATGTCCAGCGCCGACCGTAACCCCCTGATGTGGTCGTAGTGGAGGCTTCTGCTGATGTCAGCGTAGTCAACGTACCATTAGCGGTGAATTGGATGCTCGTGAAATCGTTGGCTGGTATGGCTGATGAGTAGACAAGCTCAAATTGAAAAAACAGACCGCCTGACGCTTGAACTCGAGCAATTTCTAAAATTGTTCTAAAAACGCTCCCATTAAACCAACTGCCAGGCGAGCATGACCCGACGCTGTTCGCGCTATTGAATCCATAGATCGTAGAATACTGCTGTTGTAGCGTTCCCTGAGTTACGACAGGCGAGTTTGTAGCACCGTAATAGTCTGATAAGCTAATGGTCGCACCACTGCCCGACGTTCTTAGCGGTGAATACTCATTCAGCCTAATCGGATGCGATCCGCCAAACTCATCCTGCAGGTCTTGAAAGGAAATAGCGCCTGATGTTTGTAGTGGCATCAGTCAGTCCACACCGCGTATGTCTTAGTCATCGCCATTTTCTAAATCCTCAATACGTTGATTCAGGTCTTTGACTGTCTCAACGAGTAATCCGATGATTGCCTGATAGTCCACGGCCTTCATCTTTTCGCCGTCTCGTATGCTCTTCTCTTTCACGATGTCGGGCATAACCTGCTCAATCTCTTGAGCAATGACGCCGCCCGAATGCTCGCCCGACTGTTTCCAGTCAAACGTGTAGCCCGAGATTTCCTTGATCTTCTCAATAGGCGATTCGATGCGTTGAATATTTTCCTTCTGGTTGATGTCCGAAATGCTGGTGCTTGTGTAGGCGGTAATATTCCCCTCACACTCTAAGTCGCCACCAGCCGTAACACGGACGCGATCAACAATATCAACGTAGTCTGTGGTGCTTTCTACGCAGTCGATCATTTCGACATTGCCGCTCAAGATTCGAACGCGATCACCCAAAAACTCTAGATATGTATTTTCGTCGCTGTTGTGGATAATGCGATCAGCTACATAGATGTTTGAGCTAAAGGTAATTTCTCCAGAAACGGTATCAGCCGCATCACTACGGATGAATGAAGAAGCATGAAGACCATCAACCGTATCAGCGTTGGTGGTCGTTGTTTGAACGCTGACCGATGAAACTATGAATTCACATTCAGCCGCCTCAATAGTAATTACGCCGTCTTCATTCTCTGCGTAGTTACCGATGCCGATGGTATCGTTAGCGGCTAGATACAGCATGGTCTCAATTTTGTTGTTTGAGAACTCGCCGTATGAGCTACCACGATCGTAATCGTAGGTTGCGGTGCTAGTGATCTCTGTGCCGTTTTTCTCTACATAAGCGCGTACTGTATTACGAGCAGAGCTTGAGCCATTCTGGTACACCATGTTGGCGTAAATGCGATACCAGCCTGCTGTTGCGACAGTAACCACGCCGCTGGAATGAGAGAACGTCGTGCTGTCGTTATGCTCCTCTAGGTTAAAGTTGACAGTAAATTCATTGCCGACGCCTTGATCGACAGCCGCGCTGACGTTTGTTTTTAAGTGACATACGTGTGTGTCGTAATCATCCGAGGTAAGAAAAGGACTACTACCTGATACGGAAAGGTCGCCAGCCACAGTAAGGTCGCCAGATAAATACGCGGCACCCAGAACATTAAGCACATAAGTGCTGTCTTCAATATAAACCTTGTTACTTCCGCCGATTGTAAAGCCGATCTGGTCTGCGCCCATATGGTACATACCAGTATTTGAATCACCGTCAAACGAGAAAGCAGGTTTTGTGACTGTGCTGGAAGTGCTGTAGAAGCGGCCTGTAGATGAAATGACCTCTGTGGTTCCTACCTTTAACCCACCGTTAGCAATGCGGACGCTAGTCTTCGGCTCTAAAATAATGTCCGATTGAGTATCTGAAATTCCTGCCGCGTCCAGCCCTAGATATGCGCCATAGGTTCCGCCTGCGTCTGTACTGATTATCAAATCGGAATCAGTTATTACATCCCCCGTATAACCGATACCAATGGCATTACCTTCCGTGTTTTTGAATATTATTTTGCCTTCTGCGCCACCGCCTCCACCGTTGGTTGTATCGCTAATGGTGATGACGGGCGAGGTATCTTCGACTATTAGATCGTCTTTTATTGTGACGTTCGCAGTATCAATGGTAAGTCGAGCCGTAGCACTCGTCTTAAAGTCCATCTGATTGGTTGTGAACTCAATACGAGTGTCTGTGTTGCCGTTGTGCCGTAGCGACTGTTGGATGTCTAGGTTGTCACCCAAGACCAGCACGTCCTCTGAGAACTGAGCGACACCCGTACTGCTGATGTAAAACTGTCGAGCGCCAGAAGTAATCAGTGATATCTGATCGGTGCCAAGCGTAGACCCGTTACCAAAAGTAATTCCTGTCGCGCCTGTACCTGTCTCATCGGTATTAATGATCCCTTTGACCATCATGTAACCGTCGATAGTGAGCTTTGAGTTGCCTGTCAGATAGTCGCTGTTGTTTGTAGACCCTAGATAAATGTTGCCTTCAAATGTCGCGTTGTTGCTGTTATCAAGCGTAAGCGTTGCGTCACCGCCTGAGTACAAATAGATACTATCTGCTGTGCCTGTTCGAATATAAATATCATCATAGGCGTACATATCAATCTGGCGTCCACTGATATGCGTTGTGTCAGCAGTCAATCCAGAGATAGCCGATGTTGATCGGAACTCAATAAAATGCTCTGTGTCAGCAAAACCGTACTTAGTGGCAGTTATGTCGCCACAACTAATTGTGCCGATGTTCTTGAGATTTCTGGTATCGCCTTCAAGAATTTGATTGCTACCGACCCAGAAACCATTTGAGTTGCTCGTGCCTGCTTTCACATAGCCATTGGCCGCAGTCAGATTGCCATTTACGCTGAAACTGCCAGTGGTCATTGTAAAGTTGCCAGCGACAGTCAAGTTGTTAGCAATTACATCGCCATCAGACTCAATCCGTTCTATACCGTTAACTACGACGCTGTTCGCCGTCACGGTGCCAGAACTTGTGATATTGCCAGAGCTTATGGTGCCAACGTTTGAAAGATTGGCGTCTTCGTCAAATATACGAGAGTCACCTATGCCTATGCCTTTGTGGAAATAACCGACACTCTCATACGGCTCATTTGGAAGCATGATGCCTGTCGATGGGTATACATAAATTGCGAGGACGTATGTTTTTTGACCACCGCCTAACCACACTTTCAGCGTGTTACTACCCGTAACTACATCATCCGTAATGTCTATGACGTGCCACGCATCCGTGTCATTTTCTCCATTGCTAGGAGGCGCATCAGCAAATTCAAGCGCGTATTCAGTACCCGCATTGACAGCTAGATAAGGGTAATTTCCTGATTCCGCGTCGTTAGTTTTGACCTTGGCAAACCACCTTGTGCCTCCGCTGAAATTGACGGTGAAGGTAAAAACCTGATTAGCCGAAGCAGTCGCGTATGTTTGACTTCCAGCTAGGTAAAGACTCCCATTCCACGCTAAAGGTAAATCGGCATCGCCATCAACAGAACCATCTGACGGCTCAAATGCAGCTACCCGCATTCCAGGTCTAAAGTCATAAGAGCCATCTGACGATGGCGTTGGGTCGCCACTGCGACTACCTAACGTAAACCTCGTGTGTCCACTAGTAGAGAGTAGTGTTAAATCTTGAGCAGTAATGTCGCCTGAGAAAGTTGCGTTGCCATTAGCGGACATATCAATCGTCAAAGCGTTGAAGTTTGTGCCGCCGTCGTTGCCTCTGATTATTAGATCAGAATCTTGTTTAACAGTTTGTAGATAGTTGCTCGCACCGTCATGGTAGATGATGAAATCTTGAGCATCGCCAAGCCGCAAATATTTGCTGTCTGGTAGCGATATGTGATCTGTGGTGGTGATTGCGTCACAGCTTATATCACCAGCAAACGCCGCATCTTTGCTTGTATTGAACTCAAGAGCAGAAGCGCCATTTTGATATATGTGAAATGGCTTGTTGTCACTAGTGCCAATATAGCTGAACGCGCTACCGACTAAGAAAACTGCGCTGGTAGATGTATCAGAGCGAGTTACAGTTACACTTGCCGCGCTACCACTGTTAGTAATAGTTGTGTTACCAGCACTGATCGTACCAATATTGGTTAAATTAGCACTCGCATCAATTATCGTGCTTGATCCAACTTTGTAGCCTTGATCTGCTCTGACATGACCCGCAAAATAGTTCTCAACATTGCCGCTTATGTAAAGACCATAGGCGTTGTTAGCATTGATAGTCCCCTCATAAGACCCGTGAAACAGATAGCTATTTGTGAGGGTAGTGTCAGTGCTGTCGTTATCTATTACCGACCGAACGCCATAAGCGGTTGATATTGCAGTAGTGGCCCCCGTCGTGTCGTATTCGACTTCAGCGTAAACGCCGTACATTGAGCCAATATTTTTATCGGCCAAGCTATTCGCGTGAGCTTTGGCAAACACACCATAATGAGTGTTAGTACCGCCTGAGCCAGTGCCGTGCTCATAGGCAAGGAACAAACCACCATAGTTGTTCGTCGTTCTGCCTGTACCCGTTTCATCTGATACTGCATAGCCATAAACAGCTACGTTTTCACTTACAGTCCCAGCGTCGTGTTGAGTTTCAGTGTAGGAGTAAACGCCTCTACGAATATCAGTATCACCTGCACCTCTAACATCTATAGATAAAGCATAGGCTCGATATTCATTCGACGTGTCTCCGCCTGTTGCGGACACATCGTAGTCAATTTCAAGAGCGATATGATTCCTATCACCTGTCAGAGTTGTATTATCGGATGCGTCGTAATTAATACGCATTCCTGCATATGAGTTGTCTGCGTCGCTATCGGTAAACCAAAAATTAAATGCGTTGTCGATGTTAGTGGCGGCGGCAGCGAATCTACCTGTGATTTCCACCCCGTCATCAACCGTTTCCAGCCTATTTGAACCAGCATAGTAGAGCCGCACTCCGCCAAGCTCTGACGCTTGTAATGCCCAATCACTATTGATGTCGTCATAGATCCCAAAAAGGTCATCACTGGCCATTACCGCCCAATGATCGCCATCATCGCGCTTTAACATGATGCCTGTGTACGAATTCGCGCTGTCGCG